>CAJDUQ010000006.1_pt1 | contig 81855 bp, 86 predicted proteins | sample 7390901 | NCBI WGS metagenome assembly CAJDUQ01 (sample SAMEA7055691, study PRJEB34461) | soil metagenome | biome: terrestrial ecosystem; feature: Peninsula; material: soil | place: Antarctica | collected 2016 | reverse complement strand
TGTGCCATATACACTGAGGCGAAAAATCATGTCGGTGCCATACGGAAGGGATAGTCATGGCGGAGGTGCTCACCCTCAACTGGCTGTATCAGCAGTCCGGCCTCGAACTGCGCCCGCTGCACCGCAGCGGGGATGAGTTCACCGTCGTCCAGCCCAGCGAACTTGTCGACACCGCCGAATTCGTCCAGGCCGGGGCGGTGATCCTCACCGTCGGGGTCGTCCTGCGGGAGGGGCGGTACCGCTCCTACACCCGCCGCCTGAAGGAGGCCGGGGCCGTGGCCATCGGTTTCGGTACCGGGCTCGTGGTCGACCACGTCCCCCGGGCCCTCGTGGAGGCCGCCGCCGACGAGGGGCTGAGCGTGTTCGAGGTGCCGCGCCATGTGCCGTTCACCGCGCTGGTGACCACAGTGCAGGAGGAGTACGCGCGTCGCCGGCTCGCCCAGCAGCAGCGCCTGCTCGACTTCCAGGAGGTGCTCAACGACATCGCCGTGGAGCACGGCGTCGTCGAGCTTGTGGACACCGCCGCCCGCCACCTCAGCGCGACGGTGCTCGTCATCGACAATGACGGTCGCCTCGTCGTCGGCCACGGCGACAGCGCCGACGCCCGCCACCAGCTTGCCGAGCGTGCCCTGGAAAAGGGCGGGCGCAGCGCCACCTTCCACATGGCGGGCCGCACCGTCCTCGTGCACCGGATGACTAACGAGGGTGACCGTTTCCACCTCATGATCGCCGCCACGGAGAGGACGTTCACAGCCCAGGACCGTAGCGTGATCAAGCACGTCGCCGGCCTGGTGGAGATCATCCTCCAACGTCCCCGACGACTGCGGCAGACCGCCAGCGAACTGCATACCCTCGCCCTGTCGCTGCTGCTCGGCATCGAACGCGAGGGCGCGGCCATCAGCGACGTCTTCTCCGCCGCGGTCGACTCGACCGGGCGGGTGCGACCCGTGGTCATCCACGCGGCGGACGGGCGGGCGCGGGACCGGGCGCTGACGGAACTCGACATCCGGCTCATGCGCTCCGGACGGCAGCTCTTCACCCTGCAGCTCAGGGACACGGACGCACTGGTGGTGTTCCGGGGCTCCCGCGACGTCGCAGACATCATCGGGCTGTTCGGCACCCGGGAACGGGAGATCGGCATTGCGGTGGGAGAGGCCGTCCACTGGCAGGACCTCTCACGCACCCTTGTCGACGCGCTCGCCGAGACCGCCCGCACCCTGCCGCCGGGCCACCACGTCGGGCCCGAGGACGAGGTCCTCCGCTGGATGGCCGCCCCCGAGGTGCGACAGGCGCTGCAGCCGCGGTTCGCGGGGACCTACCGCAAACTCCTCGACCACGACGCGGAACACGAAGGCCACCTCGCCGACACCCTCGACGCCTACCTGCGGGCCGGCTCCCGCGTCGCGGCCGCCGCCGAGGCTCTCGGCATCCACCGGCACACCGTGCGCACCCGGCTCGAGGCTGTGGAGCGGGTGTGTGGCGTCGACCTGGACAACCCGCTGGTGTGCGCGGAACTGCTGCTGCTGACGCTGCTGCGGGATCCGGGATAGTCCGCTGCTGCGGACTCTTCGGCACGTGGGGCACCTGCGCTCGGTGTTCGTCAGGCACGGAGCAGGAGGGTGGGAGACAACTGTGGCTGCGGTCACGCTCATTCGTATGGCCACCGCAGTCGCCGGCGGCGTCTTCTCCATCGAGGTTGTCCGCGTGCCCCGTCAGGTGGGTCACCTCGTTCGGCTTGAACGTCACCTGCGTGGACGGGTACTGCTGACCTGGTCAGCGTGTACAAGGTTGCCTGGTCCGCAGTATCAGGAGTTCGCAGCTGCAGACTCCACCTCCGCCGACTCCGCCAGCAGTGTCCCCAGCCACACACCGAGGGCCAGGTCATCGATCTGTCCCAGCCACTTCTGCCGGACCCGACCCTGCCGGTCGACGAGCATGGTGGTGGGGGTGCCCTCGAGCTGCCAGCGTTTCATCGTCGCCGGCAGTACGCCGGTTTCGCTCGGCCGGTCGACAGCGACAGGGAAGCGGATGCCGAACTCGTGGAGGAACACCTCCAGCGCGTCCGGTCCGGTCACGGCGTGGTGTTCGAAAGCACTGTGGATACCCAGCACCACCAGCTGGTCGCCCTTGACCATCTGGTGGACGCGGCGGGCCTGGGGGAGGGAGTGGTTGACGCAGCCGGGGCAGAGCATCTGGAAGAACTCGACCAGCAGGACCTTCCCGCGCAGCTGTTCCATCTCGAGCGGTGGGGAGTTGAACCATCGGGTGACGTCGAACTCGAAGGGTTCGGCGCTCTGGGGAACGGGCATGACTGCCTCCTGCTACTATGGCTTACATCACATCCTACCTGCGGTTTGTGGGGGGTAGCGTTACTTTGGTGAATCGTCCGGGACAGCAGTTTCGTCCGCATCCGGCCCAGCTCGTCGCCGGTGCTTTCCTCACTCTCATCGCGGTCGGAACCGCGCTGCTCACCCTGCCCCCCGCTGCCGCGGACGGCACTGCCACGCCGCTGCGCGAGGCCTTCTTCACCTCCGTCTCCGCGGTGTCGCTCACGGGTCTGGTGGTGGTCGACACCAGCACGCACTGGAGCCTGTGGGGCAAGGTCATCATCATTGCCCTCATCCAGCTCAGTGGTCTCGGCATCATGAGTCTCGCGTCATTGACGGGCCTGCTGCTCACGGGGCGACTGGGCCTGCGTTCGCGGATGAACGCCGCGGCAGAGAAACGCACCCTCACCCCGGGAGGTGTGCGCCGGACGCTGTGGCTCACTCTGCTCGTCACCCTGGTCTGCGAGGCCGTGGTCGCGGTCCTCCTCATCGGGCGTTTCGCCACGGAGTACGGTTTCTCAGGATCCCGGGCCGTGTGGGAGGGCATATTCCACTCCATCTCGGCCTTCAACAACGCCGGATTCGCACTGCGTTCCGACAGTCTCATGTCCTACGTCGGCGACGCCTGGATCATCCTGCCGATCGCCGCGGCGATCATCCTCGGAGGTCTCGGTTTCCCCGTCATCGCTGAAACAGCCTCCCGTACCCGTCGGCACGTGATGGCCCGCCTCCGCGGGCAGCCGGTGCCCCGGGCCCCGCGCTGGTCGATCACCTCCCGCATGGCACTGACCGGGACCGCGGTCCTCCTGCTCGGCGGCACCGTGATGATGTGGCTCCTGGAACACAACGGGGTGCTGGCGGGGCTGGATCGGGGGACGGCGCTGCTGGCCTCCTTCTTCCAGTCGGTCACGGCACGTACCGCCGGCTTCAACTCGCTCGACTACGGGCAGATGCACCCGACGACCCTCATCGGTACTAATGTGCTCATGTTCATCGGCGGCAGTTCCGCCGGCACAGCGGGCGGCATCAAGATCACCACGTTGCTCGTGCTCATCGCCGCGATGGCAGCCGAGGTCCGCGGCGACCGGGAGACCAGCATCAGCCACCGTTCCGTGGCTTCCCCGGTGATCCGCCAGGCGATGACGGTCGCCGCAGGCGGAGTCCTGCTGGTGGTCACAGCGGTGACGGCGCTGCGCACCTTCGACCCGCAGTTCACGGGTGACCAGATCCTGTTCGAGGTGGTCTCGGCGTTCGGTACCGTCGGGGTGTCCACGGGCATCACCGCCCAGCTGAGCCTGCCCTCCCAGGCCGTCCTCTGCGTGCTCATGTACCTGGGACGCATCGGCCCCCTCACGCTGGTGACGGCACTGGCGCTGCGCCCGTCCACCCGCCGCATCCGTTACCCCGAAGAAAGGCCTTACATTGGTTAAATTTCCGGCCCTGCCACACCGGGGCATCATCGATCTGACACCCGTCGTCGTCATCGGCCTCGGCCGCTTCGGTGCCTCCTTGTCCCGGGAACTCACCGACAACGGCGTGGAGGTTCTCGGCATCGACTCCGACGAACGCCCCGTCCATCAGTGCGAGCCCTTCCTCACCGATGCTCTCGTCGCCGACACCACCGACCCGGAGGCGCTCCTGCAGGCGGGTGTCGGGGAGGTCGAGCGGGTGGTGGTCGGTATCGGCTCCGACCTGGAGAGCTCCATCCTCACCGCGTCCAACCTGGTCGAACTGGGAATTCCCCACATCTGGGCGAAAGCGGACTCCGATGCCCACGCCCGCATCCTCACCCAGATCGGCGTCCACCACGTCGTACGCCCGGAGCACGACACCGGGCGACGGGTGGCGCATCTGCTGGGCGAGCATTTCCATGAGTTCGTCGAGCTTGACCACCACTACGGCATGAGCATGCTGGCCCCGACGCGGAGGCTGCTGGAGGGGCCGGTGGACGTCGAAAAGCTGCTCCGGCATCACCATGTCCACGGTGTCTCAGTGAAATCACAGGGTGGAGCGTGGGAACCTTTGACCACCGGGCGGCAGCTGTCGCCCAGCGACGTCATCATCCTGGCGGGTGACCCGCGGGATCTGGAGAAGTTCTCGACTGACTGATCTGCGGACTCCCGGTACCCTGGTTTCCATGATCCTCATCAACGTGCGTTTTCGTCCCCTGCCCGAGTACGTCGAGAACTTCCGTGAGCTTGTCGACGAGTTCACCCGGCGGACCCGTGAAGAGCCCGGCTGCATCTTCTTCGACTGGTCCCGGAACACCGACGATCCGAACGAGTACATTCTGATCGAGGCCTTCCACGACGACGCCGCCGAGGCGCACGTGAACTCCGATCACTTCCGGGCCGCGACCGAGATGTTCCCGAAGATCCTCGCGGAGACCCCGCAGATCATCAACACCCTCATCGAGGGCAAGACCGACTGGGACAGGATGGCCGAATTCCAGGTCGGCTGAAGGTAGTCTGAGGTGTATGGGCAACAAGGACACCGCTGACCAGATCCCGAAACCGAAGAAGCTGGACAACAAGGCCTACGAGAAGGAACTCAGGAGGCTCCAGGCCGAGTTGGTGGACATGCAGCAGTGGGTCGTCGAGACCGGCGCGCGCGTGGTCATCATCATGGAGGGCCGTGACGCCGCCGGCAAGGGGTCCGCGATCAAGCGGATAACCCAGTACCTCAACCCCCGTAGCGCCCGCATCGAGGCCCTGCCCGCCCCCAGTTCCCGGGAGAAGGGGCAGTGGTACTTCCAGCGTTACGTCGAGAAGCTGCCGACTGCCGGCGAAATAGTGATCTTCGACCGCTCCTGGTACAACCGGGCGGGCGTCGAACGTGTCATGGGCTTCTGCACCTCACAGGAGTACCGTCGTTTCCTCCACCAGGCCCCGATTTTCGAGCGCCTGCTCGTCGAGGACGGCATCCTCCTGCGCAAGTACTGGTTCTCCGTCTCCGACGAGGAACAACTCGCGCGTTTCCAGTCCCGCCTGGAGGATCCGCTGCGCCGCTGGAAGCTCTCACCGATGGATCTGCAGTCCATCACCCGGTGGGAGGACTACTCCCGAGCGAAGGACGAGATGTTCATCCACACGGACATCCCCTCCGCCCCGTGGTACACGGTGGAGAGCGAGGACAAGAAGCGTTCCCGCATCAACGTGATCGCGCACCTGCTGTCGACGATCCCGTACGAGAAGATCGACCGCCCGCTGCCGCAGATCCCGAACCGTCCAGAGTCCGACAACGGCTATGAGCGTCCTCCCCGCGCCGAGTTCCGCTATGTCCCGGACGTCGCAAGCCGCCTCACCGATACGAAGCGCAAGAAGAAAAAGAAGTAGCGTCGGTTCAGGCGTCCAGCAGCCTGCGGAGTACGGTCACCACGCCCGCCTCCGTGTTCGGCGGCGCGATGTGGTGCGCGATCGCCTTGATGTCCGGGTGCGCGTTCTCCATCGCCCACGCCGTGCCCGCCACCTGCAGCAGATCCAGATCGTTGAGGTAGTCACCGAACGCAGCGATCTGGTGCCTCTCGACACCCATCGATTCCGCGAGCGCCGTCAACGCCCGGCCCTTGCCCGCGTCGACGTGCATGATGTCCACCCAGTGGGCCCCGGAGACGACGACGTTGGCGTCGGGGGCGGCGGCGCGGAGTGCAGGGTGGATCTCCAGTTCAGCGTCCCCGGTGGTGAATCCGGCCAGCTTGATGACGTCCGTCACCGCGTGCAGGTCCTCCGTCGCCCGGCGTGAGTGGTAGTACTTCGCCAGCTCCGACTCCGTCTCCGCGGAGATGCCCGGCAGGTGGTGGGCGACCGTCGGGGTGCACACCACGAGATCCATGTCGAGCCCCGCTGAGGCGTCGATGACGGTGTGGACGGTGGTGGTGTCAAGAAGCGTCGTGGACACGACCTCTCCGTCGTGGAAGACGCAGGTGCCGTTCTCGGCGATGAAGGTGTCACCGGGGAAGATGGCGCGCAGTGTAGCCAGTTGGCGGCCTGAGGCCGGGGCGACGACGACGCCGCGGGAGCGCAGTTCCTCGAGGACGGGCCAGAATGAGTCGGGAATCTGCCCCGCGTTGTCAAGAAGAGTGCCGTCCATGTCGAGGGCGATGATCCGGAACTCCATTACTGTGACCTTTCGCATCGGTAGGCTGTCGGGCATGAACGAACAGCCCGTGCATGTCAGCATCCGCCACACTACCGGCGTTCTGGAACTCGACCGGCCGGAGGCGCTCAACAGCCTCAACCACGAGATGATCCGCACCATCACCCGTGCCCTTGAGCAATGGCGCGACGACCCGGCGGTCGAACAGGTGCTCATCACCTCGCGCTCACCGAAGGCGTTCTGTGCCGGCGGCGATGTCCGCTCGGCGCGCGAGGGGATCCTCCAGGGGGACCACTCGGCGGTCGATGAGTTCATCTCCGACGAGTACGCGATGAACAACCTCATCGGCACCTACCCCAAGCCGTACATCGCGGTGTGGGACGGCCTCCTCATGGGTGGCGGCCTGGGGGTCTCCTCCCACGGTTCGCACCGCGTGACCACGAAACGGTCGTGGGCCTCGATGCCGGAACTGGCCATCGGCTACATCACCGACGTCGGCGTCTCCTGGTCCTCGCAGCGCTGGCCGGGCTCCTCCCCGGCGGTGGGCGCGTTCATCGGACTGACCGGCTACCGCCTCAATGAGGATGACATGCTCCACGTCGGTCTGGCCACCCACCTGGTGGAGGACGCCGCGGAGTTCGCCCTCGATGTCATCGGTCTGGGCATCGACGCAGCCCTCGGCGAGCACGCCATCGAGCCGACCGAGAAGTCCCGTCTCGCGGGGTGGCTCGACGACATCGAGGCCACCTTCGGTGCCGGCTCCTGGGCGGACATTGATGCGGCTCTCGAGGCGCACCCGAACCGGGACTTCGTCGGCACCGTGCGTGAGCTCATGTCCAAGGCCTCCCCGTCGTCGGCCGTCGCCACCGCCGAGCTGTACCTGGCCAACCGCGAGGCCCCGACCCTGCGCGACGGCCTCGACAACGAGGAGCGTCTCGGCGAACTGGTCCGCCGCCAGCCGGACTTCGTGGAGGGGGTCCGGGCGGTGCTCATCGACAAGACCCAGGACGCACAGTGGGGCCCGGCGCATGAGGCGGAGGTGTACCGGGCTGTCCTCAGGTGAGGGTCTGGGGCTGGTACCTGGGCATCGGCGCGGTACTCGCGTCCTGCTGGTTCTGGCTGTGGACGAACTTCCACCTGGTGCCGGACCCCATGCCCGTCCACGTCACGCTGGACGGTCAGCCGGACGCCTGGGCCACGAAGTCGTTGCCCAGCGCGTTCAGCCTGACAGGCCTGCCGACGATCATGTTGGCCGTCGTCGGGGCAGCCGCCGTCGGCCTCACCTCCCTGACGGCACAGGAGGCGGGGGAGCGGCAGACAATGATCTCCGCCGGCCTCGGTCCCGCGCTGTCGCGCTGGATATTCTGGATCTCGACGCTCACCGTCGTCGCCATCACGACTTCGCTGCTGGGCCATCACGGACCGCTGAGCTCCCTTCTGCTGATCGGTGGATTCACCCTCAGCACCGTGTTCCTGGTCCTGCGGCTCAGAAGACTGTATCGACGTGTCAGTGCCGTGTACCCGCCCGGGGAGAAGGAGCAGCAGGCGCGGTTCGGCTTCTACTGGAACCGGAACGACCCTGACACGGTGGTCAGCCTCGAGAACGGCATGATCACCACCCTCAACCTCGCGCGCCCCGGGGCGTGGGGCATCCTCGTGCTGCTGCTCGCCCTGCCGACGCTCGCGATCATCCTGGGTCTGCTGGCAGGCTGACACCACGGCGCTGCGCGTAGGACTCCCGGGCCCGCTGCCTGTCGACGCCCTCCGGCACCCCCGCACCCAGCACCATCTCCATGGCCCGTCGGCTCCGCGGGTCCTCCGGCCCCGGGAGGGTGAGCTGCGGAGAGTCGAGAAGCACGACGGCGTCCGTCTCCGGGGTGAGGGGGACCACGGCGTGTGTCCACATGTCGAGGATCGGCTTGGCCACGTCGATCAGCCCCGGATCGAGGGGCAGGCGGGGACGGACCAGGTCAATGATTCCGTGGTCCACACCGAAACGACGCAGGTTGGCGGCGGGGGAGGGAGTCAGGTGCGGATCCGCCCAGCCCCAGGTCCACGTGCCCTCGGTGACCGTCGCGATGATCACCGCCCGCGCCTCGTCCCCGTTGATCCGGGCCCGCCCCGCAGGGATGTCCAACCGGATGTCCGGGTCGGGGTACACCCCGCGGAACAGCAGCTGATTCTCCGCGGAGAGGTGGAAGGCGTCCGCCCGCACCTCCCGCAGACTCAGCGCCCCGGACACGTCCACAGGGCGGTCGCCCTCGAACACGACGGTCGTGCCGTCCGAGAACGCGAGGGACTCCTCCGTGGCGCGGACCCCGAGGCCGCGGGCGGCGGCGAAGGAGAGGAGGGCACGGCGGGCGTCGAGACGCGGGGACAGCTGCGCCAGGCCCCGGGTGAGGGAACTGCGTACCGGGCCGGGCGGGGTGGGGACATCGACGGCTACGGCGCGCATGCCGTCCGGGAACGGTGCCAGCAGGACTGGGACGTTGCCGTACAGCGTGCGGGCGGCACGGAGAAGATCGTCATCCGCCGGCTGCGGGCCGTGCAGCTCGGGGATGTCCAGAGCGTGTTCCTCGCTCCACGTCCACTCACCGTCGACGACCCTCACGGTGTAGGTGGTGAACTCCACCCCCGTGACCGTGCCCTGCGTGGCGTACCAGGTGGCGTCGACATCGGCCTGCAGGAGAGCGCCGTCGACGATGAGGTCGGCCAGGGACGTGGGGGAGGGGAGATCCATGGATCCCAGACTAGTGAACCTCCGGATACCGGGGGAGGCTCGTCCCCGCCACCCCGGGAGTTGTGGGGAAGCGTCAGTGGAGGGCAGCGCTCGCACCCGGAGGGATCCCGTTGATATCGCGGTCAGTGTGTCCGGAATCAGGGTGGAAGCCGAGAGGGGAGGGGAAATGCGTGGTGTGGAGCATTGACGGCCCAGGTCAGAGATGGACAAGTCTTTGGTGGCGCCGGGAAAAGCGAGGCCCCGGCCACCGCGAACGGTGACCGGGGTCCGTGAGTCTGTCAGGGGCAGGGCCTACTTGATGCCCTGGCGCTCCTTGAACTCACGACGCTTGGCGTGCAGGATCGGCTCGGTGTAGCCGGACGGGGACTCGGTGCCCTTGAGGATCAGGTCCTTGGCCGACTGGAAACCGATGGAGTGGTCGAAGTCGACGGCCATCGGCAGGTAGGACGGGTCGCCCTCGTTCTGGCGGTCGACGACGACGGCCATGCGCTTGAGGGAGTCGAGGATCTGCTCCTCGGTAACGACACCGTGGACCAGCCAGTTGCACAGCAGCTGGGAGGAGATACGCAGGGTGGCGCGGTCCTCCATGAGGTCGACATCGTGGATGTCCGGAACCTTGGAGCAGCCGACGCCCTGCTCAACCCAGCGGACGACGTATCCCAGGATGGACTGGCAGTTGTTGTCCAGCTCCTCCTGAATCTCCTCCTCCGACCAGTCGGTGGACGGGGAGACCGGGACGGTCAGCAGGCCGTGGAAGGTGTCGCGACGGCCGGCGGCCTTGAGCTCCTCCTGGACCTTGAAGACGTCCACCTCGTGGTAGTGGGTGGCGTGCAGGACAGCACCGGTCGGGGACGGGACCCAGGCGGTGTTGGCGCCCTCGCGCGGCTGGCCGATCTTGGCCTCGAGCATCTCACCCATCAGCTCGGTCATGGCCCACATGCCCTTACCGATCTGGGACTTGCCGGACAGACCGCGGGCCAGGCCGGCGTCGACGTTGGAGTCCTCGTAGGACTGCTTCCAGATCTCCTTCTGCATGGTTGCCTTGCGGACCATGGCGCCCGCCTGCATGGAGGTGTGGATCTCGTCGCCCGTGCGGTCGAGGAAGCCGGTGTTGATGAAGGCCAGGCGGTCAGCGACTGCCATGATGCAGGCGTCCAGGTTGACGGAGGTGCGACGCTCCTCATCCATGACGCCGACCTTGAGGGTGTAGCGCGGCAGACCGAGCAGGTCCTCGACGCGGCCGAAGAGTTCGTTGGTGAAGGCAACCTCCTCCGGGCCGTGCTGCTTCGGCTTGACGATGTAGATGGAGCCGGTGCGGGAGTTGCGCATCGGGTTGCGGACGTCCAGGCCCGGGATCGCACAGACGACGGTGATGACCGTGTCCATGATGCCCTCGAAGATCTCCTCACCGTCGATGAGGATGGCCGGGTTCTGCATCAGGTGGCCGACGTTGCGGACGAAGAGCAGGGAGCGGCCGTGCAGGCGGATGTCGGTGCCGTTGCGGCCGATGAACTCGCGGTCCTGGTTCAGGGTGCGGGTGAAGGTCCTGTCACCCTTGGAGACCTCTTCCTTGAGGTCACCGGAGTTCAGGCCGTACCAGTTGCGGTAGCCGACGACCTTGTCCTCGGCGTCGACAGCGGCGACGGAGTCCTCGAAGTCCATGATGGTGGAGACTGCGGCCTCGAGGACGATGTCCTTGACACCGGCCTTGTCGTCCTTGCCCACCGGGGTGGAGGGGTCGATCTGGATCTCGATGTGGAGACCGTTGTTGCGCAGCAGGATGGATGCCGGGTCCTCGAGGGTGCCGGTGAATCCGCGGTAGGCGGTCTTGTCCTGCAGGCGGAACTCCTCGTCGCCGACGTGGGCGGCGAGGTAGCCGTCGGTGATGGAGTAACGGTTCACGTCGGCGTGGGATGCACCCTCGAGCGGGACAGCCTTGTCCAGGAAGTCACGACCCCAGGCGATGACCTTCTTGCCGCGGACCGGGTTGTAACCCTTGCCCTTCTCGGCGCCGTCCTCCTCGGAGATGGCGTTGGTGCCGTAGAGGGCGTCGTAGAGGGAGCCCCAGCGGGCGTTGGCGGCATTCAGAGCGAAGCGGGCGTTGAGGATCGGGACAACAAGCTGCGGGCCGGCGGTGGTGGCAATCTCGTCGTCGATGCCGCGGGTGCGGATCTCGCCTTCCTCCGGGGCGTCCACGAGGTAGCCGATCTCACGCAGGAAGGCCTCGTGCTCAGCCGGATCCGGCTGGCCCGGGTTGGCCTTGAAGTACTCGTCGAGCTGAGCCTGCAGCTCATCGCGGCGTGCGAGGAGCTCCTTGTTGCGGGGTGTGAAATCCTTGACGATCTCTGCGAAGCCGGCCCAGAACTCGTCGGCGTTGACGCCCACGGCCGGGAGGACCTCATTGGCGAGGAAGTCGTGCAGGACCTTGGCGACCTGGAGGCCGGCAACTTCGATGCGCTCGGTGGTGTCCTTCGGCTCAGTCTGGGTCATCTGAATGCTCCTTGGATGCTGGGGAATGCGGAATTATTCGCGGCTAGGCGACGCCTCCACCCTAAGTGATTCCAGTCACGGGGTAAACGGTTTCGCCAATTTAGCCGTGCACTACCCCTGTAGTGGCGGGTGTCTCTCTGCTGTATTCAGCCGTGAATTTAATCTTCGGGTCCGGTACCTGGGATTTTGTTTTTCTTTCGTTTGTGCAGGCCACAGGGCTGGGGGTAAATCGGACATCGGGGCGGGTTCGCTTGTGAGATTTGCAAAGTTAGCAAAATCCCCCACTACCCCCGCACACAATTTACACCCCTCCATCCGTTGACGGCACGCACTTTTCCAGGCACGCTGTGAGTCATACCACCGATTACGGTTTAAGACGCCCGACGGTGGATCCTCCTCCATCCCCATGCCGGCGGTCCGTAAGGTCCAGTCCGGCAACGAAGACAGGAAAGTGAGTCCCCTCTATGACCACTACCGGCCAGGCACGTACTGCAGCTGAAATCCAGAAGGACTGGGACGAGAACCCCCGCTGGGAAGGCATCAAGCGCGAATACACCGCTGAGCAGGTTGAGCAGCTCCAGGGCCACGTGATCGAGGAGCACACCCTCGCACGCCGCGGTGCTGAGATCCTCTGGGAGAAGGTTTCCAAGCGCGACGGCTCCTACATCAACTCCCTCGGTGCCCTCACCGGCAACATGGCTGTCCAGCAGGCCCGCGCCGGCCTGCAGGCTGTCTACCTCTCCGGCTGGCAGGTCGCTGGTGACGCCAACCTCTCCGGCCACACCTACCCGGACCAGTCCCTGTACCCGGCCAACTCCGTTCCGGCTGTTGTCCGTCGCATCAACAACGCTCTGATGCGTGCCGACGAGATCGCCCGCGTCGAGGGCGACGACACCGTTGAGGACTGGCTGCTGCCGATCGTCGCTGACGGTGAGGCTGGCTTCGGTGGCGCTCTGAACGTCTACGAGCTCCAGAAGGCCATGATCAACGCTGGTGCCGCTGGCACCCACTGGGAGGATCAGCTCGCTTCCGAGAAGAAGTGCGGCCACCTCGGTGGCAAGGTCCTCATCCCGACCCAGCAGCACATCCGTACCCTGACCTCCGCTCGCCTGGCTGCCGACGTCGCCAACGTTCCGACCGTCGTCATCGCCCGCACCGACGCTGAGGCCGCCACCCTGATCACCTCTGACGTTGATGAGCGCGACAAGCCGTTCATCACCGGTGACCGCACCGCTGAGGGCTTCTACAAGATCCAGAACGGCCTCGAGCCCTGCATCGCCCGTGCGAAGGCATACGCCCCGTACGCCGACATGATCTGGATGGAGACCGGCACCCCGGACCTCGAGCTCGCCAAGAAGTTCGCTGACGGCGTCCACGAGGAGTTCCCGGACCAGCTGCTGTCCTACAACTGCTCCCCGTCCTTCAACTGGTCCGCACACCTCGATGCAGACGAGATCGCCAAGTTCCAGAAGGAGCTGGGCGCGATGGGCTTCACCTTCCAGTTCATCACCCTGGCTGGCTTCCACGCCCTCAACTACGGCATGTTCGACCTGGCTCACGGCTACGCTCGCGAGGGCATGACCGCCTTCGTCGACCTGCAGAACCGCGAGTTCAAGGCTGCCGAGGAGCGCGGCTTCACCGCCGTCAAGCACCAGCGTGAGGTTGGCGCCGGCTACTTCGACACCATCGCCACCACCGTTGACCCGGAGTCCTCCACCACCGCCCTCAAGGGCTCCACCGAGGAGGGCCAGTTCCACTAGGAACTAGCTGCTGAGCTACCGGCTCACACCCCGTAAGCGGCGTGCATCGTGAGAAATCATGGCGCACGCCGCTTCGTGCTTCCCTGTTCTTCTGCCTGTCGACGCCCCTCCTTACCCGAAAGGTTTCCCATGACCATCAACTTCATCGCCACCGCCGACCTGGTCGACATCATCGGCGAGGACGTTGTCCGCTCCTGCGACACCCAGTTCCAGAACTTCGGTGGTGTCACCGAGTTCTGCGGCCCCATCACCACCATCAAGTGCTTCCAGGACAACGGCCTGGTCAAGTCCACCCTCAACAGCCCGGGCAACGGCGGTGTCCTCGTCGTTGACGGCGACTCCTCCGTCCACACCGCGCTCATGGGCGACATGATCGCCGCCGCGGGAGTGAAGAACGGCTGGGCCGGCGTGGTCATCCTCGGCGCGATCCGCGACTCAGCGGTCGTCGGTGAAATGCAGTTCGGCACGAAGGCACTGGGCACCAACCCGCGTAAGTCCGCCAAGGACTCCGCTGGCGAGAAGAACATCACCGTCTCCTTCGGAGGCGTCGACTTCGTCCCGGGTCACATCCTCTACGCCGACTCGGACGGCATCGTGGTCACCGAGGAGCCGATCGAGGCCCCGGCCGACTAATTAGCCCGCATGAACCGGAGGACCCGGCGGATCAGCTCTTCAGCTGCCGCCGGGCCCTTCGCTTCCGACGGCACCCCACTTACTCGACGACCACGCCCAGGTTCAGTCCCACGATCTCGTAGGCACCGACACCTGCCGACACCTGGGCGACCAGGTCCTCCGCCACCGCGGGCATCAGCGGGAGGACCCAGCCGCGCTTCGGGTCGTGGGCGGGAACCAGTCGTTCATCGCGCACCGGAATGAGGTTGACCACGAGGTCACCGTCCGCCAGTGCGATGGGTTGGCGGGAGGAGGCGGCGTCGACAAGTGAGGACGCTGTGGTGGCAGACACCGTGAGCACCACCATCGATTCCGCGGTGTGCACAGCCATGCCGGTGACGTCGATGCGCGGGAGGTCGGCAGGGACGGTGACAAGCTCCCTGCGACGGAAGAGAGCCATGTTAATCGGCCACCAGCGGGTCCATAGTCAGGTGCGGGAGCTCGCGCTCGATGAAGGCGAGCTTCCACTTGTCGCCGAACAGGGCGATGAGCTCGCCGTCGGTGCGTGTGAACACCTCGACGCCACGCTGGCGGCCCAGCTCCTCCGCGGACTCGGCGTCGGTACGACGGGCGACGGAGTAGGGGATCGGGTCAGTGACCGTCTCGACGTTGTACTCGACCTCCATGCGGGCCTGCATGACCTCGAACTGCATGGGGCCGACGGCGGCCATGACCGGGTTGGCCTCGCCACGGGCGTCGTTGCGCAGGATCTGGACGACACCCTCGGAGTCGAGCTGCTCGAGCGCCTTGCGGAACTGCTTGTACTTGCCCAGGGACTTCGCGCGCAGGGTGCGGAAGTGCTCGGGGGCGAACTGCGGCATCGGCGGAAACTGCACCTTGCGACCGGCGTAGATCGTGTCGCCCGGGGCGAGGGCACCGGCATTGACCAGACCCACGATGTCTCCCGGGTAGGCCGTCTCGACGGTCTCGCGGGTACGCCCGAAGACGGTGAGGGCGTACTTGGTGGAGAAAGAGCGCCCCGACTGTGCGTGGGTGACCTGCATCCCGCGGTCGAACTCGCCGGAGACGATGCGCATGAAGGCCAGGGTGTCACGGTGGTTGCGGTCCATGCCGGCCTGAACCTTGAACACGACGCCGGCGAAGTCGTCGTCGAGTTCGCGGACCTCGTCGATGGCGGTGGTGGACTGCTCGACGGCCTTCGGGTCGGAGGCGCGGGAGCGCGGAGCCGGGGCGATGGCGCACAGGGTGTCCAGGATCTGGTGGACACCGAAGTTGAGCATCGCGGAGGCGAAGATGAGCGGCGAGGTCACACACTGCTCGAAGAGGTCCTGGTCGTGCAGGGCACCGTCAGCGGCCAGCAGCTCGGCCTCCTCGACAGCCGTCTCCCACACGTCCTCCTCACGGGCCTCCGCTTCGGCGGGGGAGTAGTGCTCCTCCGGGGCGATGGTCGAACCGCCGGCGGTGCGGGTGAAGTGGATGTACTCCTCGACTTCACCCTCGTCGCCGACGCGGGCCAGGCCGCGGAAGTCGCCGGCGATGCCGACGGGCCAGAACAGCGGGGTGGGCTGGAGGCCGATCTCGGAGACGATCTCGTCGACCAGCTCCAGCGGCTCACGGCCGACGCGGTCCCATTTGTTGATCACGGTGATGATCGGCAGGCCACGGGCCTTGCACACGCGGAAGAGCTTGAGGGTCTGCGGCTCGAGGCCCTTGGCGGCGTCGATGAGCATGACGGCCGCGTCGACGGCGGTGAGCACACGGTAGGTGTCCTCGGAGAAGTCCGCGTGCCCGGGGGTGTCGACGAGATTGATCATGTAGGGATCGTCCTCGTGGCCCTCCGGTGCGTACTCGAACTGCAGGGCGGAGGACGCGATGGAGATGCCGCGGTCCTTCTCCATGTCCATCCAGTCGGAGACGGTGGCCTTGCGGCCTGCCTTGCCGTGGGTGGCGCCTGCCTCGGAGATGATGTGCGCGTGCAGCGCCAACGCCTCCGTCAGCGTGGACTTACCGGCATCCGGGTGGGCGATGACAGCGAATGTGCGGCGGCGGGCGGCTTCGGCGGTGGTGCTCATAAGTACTGAAGCGTAGTCGCTGGCCTACCCCCAGGTCACACCGAGTGCGGACCGCTGACCGATTCCTGCGGTAAAATTGGTTGTTTCTACATCAACAAAGTTGAGGAGTGTCACATGAAGATCGGCATCATCATCGGATCCATCCGGGACGGTCGCTTTGGCGAGGGCGTCGGCCAGTGGGTCGCCGAGGCGGCCGAGCAGCGCAAGGGTGCCACCTACGAGGTCCTCGACCTCAAGGAGTTCGATGTTCCGCTGCTCACCTCCGCCACCGTCCCAGGTGCCGCGAACAAGCAGTACGACGATGCCGACGTCACCGCCTGGTCGCGGGCCGTCGACGCCTGTGACGGGTTCGTGTTCGTCACCCCGGAGTACAACCACGGTGTCCCCGGCGCCATGAAGAACGCCTACGACATCCTCGGAATGGAGTGGTACGGCAAGCCGGTCGGATTCGTCGGCTACGGCGCTGCCGAGGGTGTGCGTGCCGTGGAGAGCTGGCGCCAGATCGTGGGCAACTTCCAGCAGTATGACGTGCGCAACCAGGTGTACCTGTCCACCTTCAACGATGCGCAGGACGGGAAGTTCGCTCCGCAGGAGCGCCGTGCGGGTGAGCTGGAGAAGATGCTCGGTGATCTGGAGAATCTTGTCGCGCAACTGGCGAAATAATTTGTGACACCCGGGGACCGTCCCCGTCTGTGAGGCGGTGTGGGGTCTTTCCGGTCTGCCGGGGCTAAAAGGGTATTCGAGTTGGGGCATTAATCGAGTGCCGCGTCGGGTCTGCTCGGTTAATGGCCCAACTCAAATACCCCCTTGTCGATACGGGGTCCTAGAGACCAAGCAACGGCGCGCCCCCGAACCGGTGTCGGGAGTGTGCCGTTGTCGTATGAGGGGGATCAGTCATCCTCCAGGTCATCCCAGTTGTCGAAGGATGTGAGGAAAGGGAAGTTGCCGGACAGAGACCTGCGGAAACCAAAAGATCTCCATCAGTGTGCTCTTCTCTGCTGAGGTGTGTCTTTCTGACACACCTCCATTTCAGCGCCACCCGATGAAACCCCCATGAGCCCCGGATGAGGGATGTTTCACCTGGAGTGAATGGCGTTCTGCGCCTTGCCCAGTCCCTGTTCGACGACGAGCCGCGCCGCCTCGGCGGCCAGGGTGATGTTCTCCCCGCCATCGATCGGTCCCAGGACGTGGTCGGTGACCGACACACCCTGCGGCGGGCGGGCGATCCCGATACGCACGCGCAGGTAATCCCGGGTGCCCAGGTGTTCGGTCATGGACTTCAGGCCGTTATGGCCGTTCTCGTTGCCGCCCTTCTTCACCCGTACGGTGCCCACCGGCAGGTCCAGCTCGTCATGGACGGCGATGATCCGCTCCGTCGGCACCCCGAGCTGCTTCGCGAGCGGAGCGACGGCCTCGCCGGAGAGATTCATGTAGGTCGTGGAGCGCAGGATGAGCACATCCTGGCCTCCGATCAGCATCTTCGCGTGCAGTGCCTTTGTGCCGGGGAGGGGAAGGAGCGGGGTGTCGTCGAGAAGTTCGTCGACGGCCATGTAACCGACATTGTGGCGCGTTGCCGCGTACTTCGGCCCCGGGTTTCCCAGGCCGAGGATGATCCAGTCGGCGCTCAGGGCCGGGGTCGTCTGCGTGCGGCGGAAGAGGTCGAAGATCTTGAACACGCCCGATAGTGTCTCATACATGGACATCCCGCAGATCATCGTCGCACCCATGGCCGGTGGCCCCTCGTCGCCGGCGCTCGTGGACGCCGCCGCGGCGGCCGGTTCCCTCGGTTTCCTGGCGACGGGCGGTGCACCAGCCTCCCTCCTTGAAGAGCAGATGGCACAGGTCACCCGGCCCTACGCCGTGAATCTGTTCACGCGTCAGGCACCCTTCGACACGCTTGACGACGTCCGCCGTGTCGCCGGTGACCGCCCCCTGCCGGAGGTCGACCTGGGTAACGGCTTCGAGGAGAAGTTCGCCGCCGTGCTGGCGGCGGAGCGCCCGCCGGTGGTGGTCTCGGCGACGTTCGGACCGTTCACCCGGGAGGAAAACGACGCGCTCCATGCGCGGGGTATTCATTCGTGGGTGACGGTGACCAACCCCACTGACGCCGTGGCCGCCGTGGAGTCGGGGGCGGACGCGCTCGTCGTCCAGGGCCCCGAGGCCGGCGGCCACCGTTCGACGTGGACGGTGTCGGAAGAACCGGACACCCGGCCGCTGCCCGATCTGGTCCGGTCGGTGGCTGCCGTGGTCGACGTCCCGCTCATCGTTGCGGGCGGCCTACGAGACGCGGAGGACGTGGCGGCGGCTCTGGCACTGCCGGGTGTGGTGGCCGTATCCTGCGGTTCTGCGTTCCTCCTCGCGGATGAGGCCGGCACCTCACCGTTCAACCGTGAACTCCTCAGCGTTGGTGGGCGCAGTGTGGTCAGCCGTGCCTTCAGCGGTCGTGTCGCCCGGGGCCTGGAAACGGACTTCACCCGGAACAACCCGGACATTCCTCCGATCTACCCGTACCTCGTGCCGCTGCAGGCTGCGGAACGGAAGGAACGCCCGCGGGAGCTCGCGTACTGCCTCGTCGGGGTGGACGTCGAGAAGCTCGGGGGTGGCCCCGCCGCGGAGATTCTCGCTCGGCTCACGCCTGAACAGGCAATTTCGCGCTAGAGTCGTAGGGAAGTTTCCCTTTACTTTCGGAGGTAAAAAGCAGTGACCGCCCACGCGCAGCCTGAGCAGAACAACTGGAACGAGAAGATTGCCATCGCTCAGGAGATGCTGCCGCTGATCGGCCAGCTCCACCGCAACAACGACGTGGTCGTCTCGATCTTCGGACGACTTCTCGTCGGAGCGACGGACATCGACATCATCAAGGCGCACCGTTACGCGCGCCGCGTCGCCGACCGTGAGATGCCGCTCAATCAGACGCTTCCGGTCCTGCGCGAGCTCGTTGACATGAACCTCGGCACCTCCTCCATCGACCTGGGGCGCCTGGCCACCGGTTTCGAGAAGTCCGGCAGCACCGACCTGCGTGCCTACCTGGACGAGCAGCTCGCCGAGATCGTCGGCAAGAGCTCCGAATCCGAGCCCACCGACGTCGTCCTCTACGGCTTCGGCCGCATCGGTCGCCTGCTGGCCCGCATCCTCATCGCCCGTGAGGCCACCTACGGTGGTGTCCGCCTCCGCGCGGTGGTCGTACGCAAGAACTCCGAGGACGACCTGGCCAAGCGTGCCTCCCTCCTGCGCCGCGACTCCGTCCACGGCGCCTTCGACGGCACGATCACCGTCGACAAGGAGAACAACGTCATCTGGGCCAACGGCACCCGGATCCAGGTCATCTACTCCAACTCCCCGGCCGAGGTCGACTACACCTCCTACGGAATCGACAACGCCATCGTCGTCGACAACACCGGCATCTGGCGTGACCGTGAGGGACTGTCCCAGCACCTGCAGTCCAAGGGTGTCTCCCGCGTCGTCCTCACTGCCCCGGGCAAGGGTGACCTGCTCAACATTGTCTACGGCATCAACCACGACATGATCACTGACGATGAGCAGATCATCACCGCCGCCTCCTGCACCACCAACGGCATCACCCCGGTCCTGAAGGTCATCAACGACCGCTACGGTGTCGAGCACGGTCACGTTGAGACCGTCCACTCCTTCACCAACGATCAGAACCTCATCGACAACTTCCACAAGGGCACCCGCCGCGGCCGTGCCGCCACCCTCAACATGGTCCTCACCGAGACCGGCGCCGCCAAGGCAGTCTCCAAGGCCCTGCCGGAGTTCGAGGGCAAGCTCACCGGCAACGCCATCCGCGTCCCCACCCCGAATGTCTCCATGGCGGTGCTCAACCTCACCCTGGAGAAGGAGGTCGACCGCGATGAGGTGAACAACTTCCTGCGCAAGGTGTCCCTGCACTCCGACCTGCGTCAGCAGATCTCCTACATTCACTCCCCGGAGGTCGTCTCCACGGACTTCGTCGGCACCACCCACGCCGGCATCGTCGACGGCCTGGCCACCATCGCCTCCGGCAATCACCTGGTCCTCTACGTCTGGTACGACAACGAGTTCGGCTACTCCAACCAGGTCATCCGCATCGTCGAGGAGGTCGCCGGTGTCCGCCCGCAGATCTACCCGCGCCGCCTCGAGGCCGACGAGCTGAAGTAGTTCCGGGCACGTAACAGTGAAGGAATCCCGGCGGATGGTGCAGTGGCCACCGCCGGGATTACGCTTTGAACGTGGGCTAGAAAATCGGACAGGCACAAGAGAGGCCAGAAGTAGCACCAGGCCGTCGGCTCGGAGGGGTGGAGGACCGGGAAGAGGTGCTGCTGATCCACTCCGTGCTGCAGAGATGACCCGTGGTCTACGCCCGCCTGCTTCGACGACGGCGCACATTTCACGGAACAGCTCAGATTCGCAAGCCGTCAGTGAAGGCAATCATGACCAGGAGCAGGTGCTCCCGGACTCGCAGGCGCCCACGCTCACCCAGTCATCGACTGACCTGGAAGCGGATCTGGGGATGCGCGCTTCGCGGCGCATGTGCTCCCTCTCCGCATGGGGGTCCTCAGGATCTGCCCCGACGGGGGCACAGCGAAGGTCACCCTGACATGTGCCGGTGAACCATCCGGCGCTTCCACCTGTGCCACGCAGGAGGCGGAGGGATGCCGTCCATCGGAAACGACAGCCCAGTAGCCTGTCTCACCCACCGGGGTCGTGGTCCGGGACTCCCACACCACATTGCTGTCCCCGTCGGGTGGCCGGAGAAAGCAGATGCTGTGACTGAAAGGGATAATCCGCCGCAATGGAAGGCAGGCGGGTGAGACTCCACAGGCCAACCCGGCTTCCTGACTGACACCTGAGGCAGATCCACCTCCAGCATGGATTGTCGCGCGCACCCGGAAATCCCGGGAGTCAGCTCCACGTATACCCGGTACCGCGTCATACACAGATGCGGTGTTATCGCGCGCGTACGCCGACTCAGTCGCGGCATTCTGGTGTACGAAATGACACCTCTCCTGTCGGGGAGGTGGCGCTGATGCTCAACGGTCAAAGCCTGTTCCGAAACAGACTGCATGAAGTCCCCGGTCAATATCGGCTCCGATGTCCCTGGGCGCACCGATCGTTCCTGTGTGACCACAGGCGGATACATTCGGTTGGACGCCAGGTCCAGGTGACTTCCCTCAGTCATTTCATCCCGGAAGCAGGATGGTTCGCCCGGAGGCAGGGCAGCAACGGACACCAGGAAAAGGTGTACGCATGTTCGCTGAGCCTACGGGTACCCTGCATCCCGTAACGGGAGAGACAGAAGACGCCCGCCTGACCCGGGAGGGGGACAGGGGGCGTCGGTAAGCGGCCCGTACCCAGCGCGGCGGGTCAGATTGAGACGCTCCTCAAGGGGCAGGCCGTGGATGCTGGTTCCTACTCGAAGACCGTCTTGTTGGCGATGTGGCCCAGTCCCTCGATCTCGATCCTCACGATCTCGCCGTCGCCGATGTAGCGCTTCGGGTTGCGGGCGTGGCCCACTCCACCCGGGGTGCCGGTGACGATGACGTCGCCGGCATCGAGAGGGTAGAGGTGGGAGATGTGCTCGATCAGCTGAGCAGGTGTGAACACCAGATCGTCGGTCGGGGTTGTCTGCATTTTCTCGTCGCCGAGGTAGGTGGTCAGCTCGCCACCCAGCTCGAAGGAGTCGGCGGTGGTCATCCACGGGCCGAAACCGGCGCTCTTCTCGAGGGACTTGCCCTGGTGCCACTGGAGGGTGCTGTACTGGTAATCACGCATGGTGTAGTCGTTCATCACGGCGTAGCCGGCGATGTGCTCGGCGGCGTCGGCCTCCTTGACGCGGCGGGCCCGCTTACCGATGATGACGGCCAGTTCACCCTCCCAGTCCAGTGCGGCAGTGGCGTACCCGGGGACGAGGACGTCATCGAACGGTCCGGTCAGGGCGTCCGGGAACTTGATGAACAGGGTCGGGACGTCCGGTAGCTCGCGGCCCATCTCCTGGATGTGATTGGCGTAGTTGAGGCCGACACAGATAATTTTCTTCGGCGCCGGGATGACGGCCGCGAGATCGGTGGGCCGGAATGTGACCGTATCGCCGGAGGCCTGACCGGCGATCTCCCGCCAGTTGTCCTCCCTGAGAAGTTCGCCGACATCGGCGTAGCCGGCGATCCTGACGGCGGAGTTCTCGGACTCGACACGCGCGGCAAAGGTGTCGTTGGCGGAGCGGATGGTGGCAAGACGCATGTTGTTGAGTTTCCTTCCGGAGTGTCAGTAGGGGCCGAGTCCAGCTTCTCAGAGACGGGGTGATCTGAGAAGAGATCGACATGGCCGGACGACGAGTTACCCGGGTTTCTGGACGAGAGGGTGGTGGGACCTCCGCCAACCTGGACGATGTGTATGACCGGCCGCGTGGTTGTGAACTCAAACATAGGTGTCAGCAGAGTGCGGTTCACAGATATTCCGTGAGGCGGAAAAGTCTTCCGGAGTGTGGAAGGAATCACCCATTGAGCGTCGACGGGGCCAGTCGGAGTTCCTCCGGGCGGTGATTGAGATCGCGTGAATGCTTGAGCAGCACCTCTGCGCACCGCCGGTGGGCTCCCCGGAATCTACTCGTCGGGGTGGCCACAGTGACGGCCCCCGGAATGCCGCCCAGATCGTTGCGCAGGCAGACCCCCACGGCCGAGACGTCATGCTCATAGAGGCCGTTGTTGATGGAGAATCCGCGGCTTCGCGTGCGGTGGAGCTGGCGGCGCAGAGACTCGAATTCCGTGTCAGGGAGGTGAGGGTACAGTGCCCGCAGCTCGGCGGGTGAGCGTTCGGCGAGCATGGCCAGGCCGCCGGCATTCTGCTCCGCGGGCATCAGCTGACCTCGACGGATACCGACGCGCACCGGATGCGCCCCTCCACCGTGTGCAGGAATTGTGCCTTGTTGCCGACCAGCACCATGAGGTGTACCGTCTCCGAGGTTTCCGTCGCGATGGCCTGCATGTGGGACAGACAGGCGGCGGTGAGTTCGCTGCCGACCCCCGGCTGCAGGCCTGTCGACGCCAGCGCCGCTCTCCGACATCCTGTGCAGCAGGTGCACGAACAGACGACAGGCGTCGCGGGACATGACCTGACAGATGTGCGACCCCGTCCGGGAAAACCGGGACTACAGGGCCTGTTCCAGTTCATCGGCGGCGTCCGACAACAGGAGAGGCAGCTCCCCGGCCTCCTGGCGGGTGAAGGGCTTGAGCACGAACGAGGCAGGGTCCATGCGGCCGGGCGGGCGGCCGATGCCGAGTGCCAGACGCTGATAGTCCTTCGTGCCGAGCGACTTGGTCACCGATTTCAGACCGTTGTGGCCGTGGTCACCGCCGCCGGTGCGGAGGCGGTGCACACCGAAGTCCAGCTCGAGCTCATCGTGGGCGACGATGATGTCGCCGGGGGAGATCTTGTAGAAGGTCGCCAGTGCCTTCACCGGCCCGCCGGAGACGTTCATGTAGCCGCGGGTGCGGGCCAACACCAGACGACGGCCGCGGTGGCGGACCTCGGCGACCTCGGTGTTCGTGCGCTTGTGCACCGCGAAGCTGGCGGGGACGGGGGAGATGCGGGAGGCGAGCTCGTCGAGAAGCATGACACCGATGTTGTGGCGGGTGTCGGCGTACTTCGCGCCCGGGTTACCCAGGCCGACGATGAGAAGAGGAGAATCAGTCACCAGGACAGTCTGGCACAGAAAAGGGAAGACGCCCCTGACCAGCAGGTCAGAGGCGTCACGCGCTGCACAGGGAGGGAACTACTCCTCGGTGGCAGCCTCTTCGGCGGCGGAGTCCTTGCCGGCCTCTCCGACAGCGTCCTCGGAGCCCTCTTCGCCCTCCTCCGGAACGTCAGCGACCTCTTCGAAGGTGATGTTGAAGACGAGCAGCTCGGCGTCGTCGACCAGGGTGACGTCCTTCGGCAGCTTGATGTCGCCGGCGTTGATGACGTTGCCGGCCTCGATGCCCTCGACGGACACGACGATCTCTTCCGGAATCTCGAGGACGTCTGCCTCGACCAGGATGGTGTCGACCTCCTGGATGAGCATGGCCCCGGAGTAGACCTCGCCCTCGGAGAGGACCGGGATCTCGACCTCGACGCGCTCGCCGCGCGTAATTCCGAACATGTCCAGGTGGTCGATGTCCAGGGTCAGAATGTTCTGGTCGATGTGCTTGATCATGGTGAGGTGCTTCTCGCCGTCGATGTCGAGCTCGACGACGGCGTTGACGCCCTGGTTACGCACGATGGCGGTGAACTCGACGCGGTCCACGGAGAAGTGGACGTTCTCGGCACCTGCCGAGTAGATGACGCCCGGGATACGGCCGGCGACGCGCAGACGACGGGCGTAGCCCTTGCCGAACTCCTCGCGGGGGGCAGCGGTCAGGGTGGGGTACTTTGCCATGTGGCTAGCTCCTTGTTGTGTTCCGGCCGCCAGGCAAAAAGCCTGCGACCGACTCTGGTCTGAGGGGAAATGTCCTCGTCGAGTCATCGCAGGCTGAAATGAACCTTATGATCGCGTCGATAACGCCCCATGTGGGGCCTCGCCGAGACATCGGAAATTTTATCACGCGTCGGCAGAGGGCTCCAAATACCTCGAGCCCTCCCGCAGCGTCAGGGCCGCCACCTCGTGGTTGTCCAGGAACGCACGCACCCACACCGGATCCGTCTTCGAATACTCACGCAACGCCCACCCGAGCGCTTTATCGATGAAGAACTCACCCGACCCCAGGTTCCCCTCGAGAATCTCCGTGAGCAGTTCCGTGTCGGTGGCTTCCCGACGCCTCAACTGGTGCAGAATCGCCGCCCGGCGGACCCAGAGGTTGTCGTCGCGCGCCCAGGCCCGCATCTGCTCCGGCGTGCACGCCCGGCCGACGGGTGTGGCAAGGGCGTCGACGGTGTCCCACCAGGACTTCGTGGTCACCAGGCTCCGTAGCCAGTCCGCGGTTACGGGCTCCAACGGCACCTTCTGCAGGTGATCGCAGGCGACGTACTGGAATTCGCGCTCAGGGAGGGCGAAGAGGGCGTCGACAAGATCCCGGTCGAGGTGACGGGGCAATCGCCCCCGCACCGCTTTCCGACGCGCCTCCGCACCCACCCCCAGGAAGGGGAACTGATCGCGCATGTAGGCGGCCATGCCGGGTGCTCTCCCGGGATCAGCCAGGGGACGCAACGCGGATTCGATGGGTGCAGTGATCACCGCTTAAGTTTAGGTGTCATGAGAAGACTGCAGATGGCAGCGATCCTCGTGGGAGGCTTCGTCGGCCCCTTCACCGGGCAGGCGTTGGCGGTGGTGCTCCCGGAGTTCGCGGAGTCCTTCGGCATCACCGTCGGACAGGCGGCGTGGACGATTTCGGCCTATCTCTTCCCCCTGGCAACCATGATGCTGATCTCCGGGCGCCTGGTTCGTCATCTCCCGCCGCACCGCGTCGTACTCACCGCCTACGCCGCGACCCTGCCGATGACACTCCTGCTGTTGTTCACACCTTCGTGGGGACTGTTCCTGGCGTGCTATTCGACGATCGGTTTCGCCAACGCCTTCACCCTCCCTGTCCTGCAGAACATCCTCCGCGAACTCACCCCGCCCGGTGAACTGGGCAGGGCGTTGGGCACCTATGCCGCCATGCAGTCCCTCGGCATGCTCTCCGCCCCGCTTGTCGCGGGTCTGTCCAGTCTGGTGAGCTGGCGGTTGACCTTCCTGGTGACCGCCGCCTCCGCCGCCTTCATTCTGCTTGTCCGCCTGCCTAAGGTGCCGCCGCCGGTGGCTTCCCCGCAGAAGGTGGCGGGGCGGGTCGAGTGGGGGCCCACCCTGGTGCACATGGCGACCGCCTTCATCGTCGGCGCCGGCGTCATCGGCCTGGCGGCAGTGACGGCGCTCCACGTCGGCGACGTCTTTGGGCTTGGTCCGGTGGGCCGCGGTGCGGTGGTCATGTGCGGCGGCACCGCCGCCTTCCTCGCCTCCCGGCAGATCGGCGTCATTGCCGATCGTCACGGGGCGCGGACGGTGCTCATCGGCAGCGGGCTCCTCGCCGCCCTGGCCCTTCTCCTCCTGCCGCTGGCCCCGTGGTGGTGGGCGGCCGCGCTCATGTGGGCGGCGGCCGTCATGGCGGGGCAGGGTATGCAGGCGACGGTCAACCTGGCGGTCATCAGCGGGCCGGGCGGCTCCTCGCTGATCTCGACGGTGCAGGCCTTCCGCTTCTTCGGCTCGGCCGCCGCCCCGGTGACGTTCCTGCCGGTCTACCTGTCCATCGGGTCCGGGGTGTTCTGGGTGGCGGCCGGATCACTGGTCGTGGCAGCCGGGGCGCAGCGGCTCATTCCGCAGCAGGGCCAGTAGATCTGTAGAAGCGGGAAGCCGGGGAAAGATCAGCACAGAGTCCAGGTGGGCTCACCCGGCCGTGCCTGATCCCGATGGCGGAATCGTCGATGATTCCGGTTCACCGGCCTGTCGAAACCCGGGGCGGATGTGTCAGGACACCGGGCCGACAACCACCTTGTCGAGCATCGCCCGCATCGGGCCCAGATCCTTCTTCTCCGCGGCGAGGCGGCAGGCCTCGTCGTTGACGGGCCCCTCGACCGCACGCCAGTCCAGCTCCCAGCCGGCCTCGCGTGCCACCCGGGACCAGAAGTAGCGCTGGGCCCGACCGTTCCCCTCCCGGAAAGGGTGGATGTAGTTGAGCTGGTCGTAGTGGTGGCCCAGCCGTTCGATGAAGCGGTGCCGGGGTAATCCGCGCAGGTACTTCTCCGCGCGCAGCTCCTCGAAGGCGTGGTGGGCGGCACGTTCGATCATCGGCACGGGCAGGAAGGGATCGGCCGTCTTGCGGAGATCGACGGTGCGCAGCTCCCCGGCCCAGTCATAGACGTCCTGGAAGAGATGGCGGTGGATGGCACGCAGTTCGGCGAGGTCGGTGGTGTGGGGCGGGGGATCATCGAGAAGCTCGAGCATCCGGGCGAAGCTGAGGTCTCCCTCGGCGACGGCGAGTGCCTCCGGGGTGCGGGCGCCGACCTTGTTGCGGAAGATCCCGGTCAGCGGGTCCAGATAAGGGTCGGGCCCGTCAGTGAAGGCCATACCGGGCCCGGGTGCGGGCAAGCAGTTCGTCAGTGGTCAGCACACCGGAAATGTACTCATCGGCGTCGGCGCGCGTGGCGGCGGTCACCTGAACACCTTCCATGTGGCCGTTGTGCAGAGCGAGGGAGACCCGTCGGGCGCGCTCAGTGATCGTCGTGGTCCGGGTCATAGTGGATCCCATGCACCAATCCTTTCTGGCATTGTGACCATTCTACCTGGTGGCCGCTGCCCGGTTCGAGGCGTTGAGCAGCGCAGTGAGCCGCACCGGTGGGGGATGTCCCTCTCGAGGCGGGGACGCGTCCGGGTCATTCCCGAATCCTAACCAGGGAGGAGTGGTGGACATCCTGGGAGAAGAACGCGGAAACGCCCTGACTGCAGGGCAGTCAGGGCGTCGATGAGCGGGTCTTTAGGCCTCGCCCTCGAAGAGGGTGGTGACGGAACCGTTCTCGAAGATCTCGTGGATCGTCTTGGCCAGCAGCGGGGCGATGGACAGGACGGTGAGGTTCTTCCAGCCCTCCGTGGACTGCGGCAGGGTGTCGGTGGTGATGACCTCCTCGGCGCCACAGTCGGAGAGACGTTCGCGGGCCGGGTCGGAGAAGACACCGTGGGTGCAGGCGATGACGACCGACTTCGCGCCGGCCTCCTTGAGCACGCGGACGGCGCCGGCGATGGTGCCGCCGGTGTCGATCATGTCGTCGAGGAGGACGCAGTCCTTGCCCTCGACGTCACCGACGACGCGGTTGGACACGACCTCGTTGGCCACATCCACGCTGCGCGTCTTGTGGACGAACGCCATCGGCGCGCCACCCAGGGTGTTGGCCCACTTCTCGGCGACCTTCACGCGGCCAGCGTCCGGTGAGACGACACACAGGTTGTCCAGGGAGTACTTGGAGATGATGTAGTCGGTCAGGATCGGCATGGCGTGCATGTGGTCGACCGGACCGTCGAAGAAGCCCTGGATCTGATCGGTGTGCAGGTCAACAGACACGATACGGTCCGCGCCGGCGGCGGCCAGAAGGTCGGCGACGAGGCGGGCGGAGATCGGCTCGCGGCCGCGGTGCTTCTTGTCCTGGCGCGCGTAGGGGTAGAACGGCAGAATCGCTGTGATGCGCTTGGCGGAACCACGCTTGAGTGCATCGATCATGATCAGCTGCTCCATGAGCCACTTGTTCAGCGGCTGCGTGTGCGACTGGATGACGAAGCAGTCCGCTCCACGCACGGACTCCTCGAAGCGGATGAAGATCTCACCGTTGGCGAAGTCCCGTGCTGTGGTGGGAGTGAGCTCGTAGTCGAGCTCCTTCGCCACCGCTTCGCCGAGCTCCGGGTGTGCACGCCCGGAGAACAGCATCATGTTCTTTTGGCTTTCAATCCAGTGCGGGGTCATGATGTGCCGCTTAACCTTCCTGGTTGGTTGCGTTGTCGTTCTCAGATTCCCCGGCTGCCCGCGCTGCGGCCGCCGCCTCCGCGGCCGGACTACCCGGTCGCTTCCGTTCGACCCAGCCCTCGAAGATGCGCTGCGGTCCGCCGGACACGGCGAGGGCTCCCGGGGGAACGTCCTCGCGGATTACTGTACCCGCCCCGGAATAGGCACCGTCACCGACCGTCACCGGAGCGATGAACATCGTGTCGGAACCGGTCCGGACGTGGGAACCGATCGTCGTGTGGTGCTTGGTCACGCCGTCGTAGTTGACGAAGACCGAGGAGGCACCGATGTTGGATTCCTCGCCGACGGTGGCGTCGCCGATGTAGGTCAGGTGCGGCACCTTGGACGCGCGGCCGATGGTCGCGTTCTTGGCCTCCACGAAGCCTCCGAGCTTGCCGCCCTCACCGAGGATGGTGTTCGGACGGATGTAGGTGTAGGGGCCGACGGTGGCGTTCTCGCCGATGACGGAACTCTCACCGTGGGTGCGGATCACCGAGGCACCGCGGCCCACGGTCATGTCGGTCAGGGTGGTGTCGGGTCCGATGACGGTGTTGTCGCCGATGGAGGTCGCACCCCACAGCTGGGTGCCCGGGTGGATGACCACGTCCTGCCCGACGGTGACGTTGACACCGATGAAGGTCGAATCCGGGTCGATGATCGTGGCACCGCCGTGCATGGCGGCCTCGACGGTGCGGCGGTTGAGCTCCCGGCCGGCCGCGGCCAGCTGGACGCGGTCGTTGACGCCGGCCAGCTCGCGCGGGTCGGCGGCGACGTGGGCTCGCACCGTGTGCCCGGCCTCGCGGGCGATGCCGAGGACGTCGGTGATGTAGAGCTCACCCTGCGCGTTGTCGGTGTTCAGCTGAGTCAGCGCGTCGCGGAGGATGGCGCCGTCGAAGGCGAAGACGCCGGAGTTGACTTCGTCGATCTCCAGGACCTCCGGGGTGGCGTCCTTCTGCTCGACGATGGCGGTGACCTCACCGGAGGCGTCGCGGACGATGCGGCCGTAACCGGTGGGGTCGTCGAGACGCATGGACAGGACGGTGACGGCGGTGTGGGAGGCGGTGTGGGCCTCCAGGAGCGCGCGCAGTGTCTCCGAGGTCAGGAGCGGGACGTCACCGTTGGTGACCAGGACGGTGCCGTTGAAGTCGGGGATGGGGGTCAGGCCACACTGGACGGCGTGGCCTGTGCCGTTCTGTTCCTCCTGGACTGCCTGCAGGACCTCCCGGCCCAGCTCCGCGGCGACAGCCTCGACGGCCGGGGAGACCTGGTCCCGCTGATGTCCGACGACCGCCACGATGTGTTCGGGGTCGACACCGGCGGCGGCGTGCAGTGCGTGGGAGAGCAGGGTGCGCCCGCCGATCTCGTGCAGGGTCTTCTGCTTCGCTGATTTCATGCGGGTGCCTGCGCCGGCGGCGAGTACCACCACGGCGCAGCTGTTCTTCTGAGGCATGACTTCGATCTCCTTGGGCAGTCACGGGGCGCGGGGGTCCGGTTCAGCATATCGGTCCGGACCGGTGCACGTGGACACACCGGGGCGGTGGAGTCGACTAACGGCCGGCGGAGACGTCCCGCAGGCGGCGGGCCGCCACCACACCGATGAAACCGATCGCCGCGAGGAACAGCAGTGCCGCGCTCGATCCCAGCTGGGCGACGGCACCGGAGACCGCGCCGACGATCAGCAGGATAGCCCCCATGAGGGTGTTGGCGGCACCGACGTAGCGGGTGCGCTCATCGCCTTCGGCCATGTCGACGATGTAGGTCTTCCGGGCCACCCGGATCGCGGTGTGGGCCAGGTTGACCAGGAAGAATCCGAACGGGAACAGCCAGGCGTTGACCTCGCCGGGCAGCCATGTCGCCGCCGCGACCAGGACCACGAGCATCACCGAGGCTGCCAGGGAGGCCCAGCTCATCACATTGCGGGAGGAGATGTCCGACCAGATGCCGGAGATCCGCCCGCCGAGCACCGCCGCCAGCCCGGAGGCGATGAGGAAGGCGCCGAGGCCGGTGAGGCCGTAACCGACCTCCTGGCTGAGGGTGACGATGAACGCCGTCGACAACGCCGAGACCAGCAGCAGGGACCGGACGATGACGAACTGACGGAACTCCCGGTCCCCGGTGAACAGGCCCCATGTGTCGTCCCACCAGCCGCGCTGCAGACCCTGCGGCTCCTCATCGGAGACTGGCTCGTCGATGGTGTGGAAGATGAGCGCCGCCACCACCCACGCAATCGCTGAGGCGAAGATGAGTGCCGCCAGCACCCAGGTGGGGACCGGGGAGCCCAGCCATTCGAGAAACAGGCCTACCACCAGAGAGGCTGCACCGCCCACGGCTGTCGCTCGCCCGGTGATCACTCCCCGGCGGCCCTGGCTGATGATCCGCCCCTGCACGTCCTTCGAGGCGATCGAACACAGCGAACGGAAGACGGCGAGCACCGCGAGCAGGAGGGTGACGGCGAGGGCGAGGGGGAGGGCGTCAAGAAGCAGGGCCGCCAGGCCGATCAATGCGGCGGCCACCGCCTGGCCCAGAGAGCCGATGACCCAGATCCGCTTGCGGGAACGCTGCGTGGTCACCCACGGGGTGAAAGCGGCCTGGGGGAGCATCGAGCCGGCCTCGCGGATCGGGACCAGCAGCGCGATGAAGAAGCCCGGCGAGCCCGCTGCCTGCAGGAGCCAGGGAAGGACCGTCTTCGCGGCGACGATCTGGTCGCTGACGCCCTGTAAGCCGTTCGACCAGATGAAGCGGCGGGCGGCGTGTTGTTCACGGGAGGAGTTGTACACGGAAACGACTTTAGCCGGGGCGGATGAAAGAAAGGCGCACCATCGACACACCGTGCTGTCTGGCCTTCGTGGACAGGAAGGTATGGCCCGTTGAAGGAAGTATGAAGATGCGCACCCTTGCCACCTTCGCCGCCGGCGGCCCCGAGGCGAACGCCGCACTGGTCAGCGGCGGTGTGCCGGTGAACTTCTTCCGGCATGGGTCCTGCCTGCTCGCCTGGCAGAAGCGGGCCGGGCGGGCCGGGTGAAGGTCACCGCCCCGGTGCACATCAGGCCGATCCTGCTCTGCTCGCGGGAGAACTCCGACATCGCCGACATTCCCGAGAGGGTGACCATCCTCCTCCCGTGCAGGGCCGGCAACTTCGCCCCCGGACTGCTGTTTCTCCGGGATCACGGCCTCCTGGTGTCCGGTGACCCGAAGGTGGCGGCCGTGGACATCAACTCCACCTGTGTGCTGGGGGCGGGGCACAGCCCGGTCCTCGGCAGGTGCATCTCCAGGACTTCCGGAGGTGGCCCCTGTGTCGACGTCCTCGTGGCGCCTGTCGGGGTGGGTGGCGATCCGCGGGTCTGTGCGCGGCGGGGAGTCGCTGACCGTCCCGTCGCGGCCGGATGAATAAAATGCGCCGACCCCCGCTCCGGTGTTCTACTCTTTCCAGACAAAGCAGTCTATAAAGTACTTTGAGGACCCATCATGAGCACCTCCCTCCCCGTCATTTCCCTCGCCAGGCTCACCGGCCCCGAGCGAGACCTCGAGATCGCCCGCCTGCGCCAGGTGACCCACGAGATCGGCTTCTTCTACCTCGCCGACCACGGCATCCCGGAGGAACTGCAGGCCGAGATGTTCACCGTGGCCAAGGAGTTCTTCGCCCTGCCGCAGGAGGCAAAGGAGGAGATCGCCTTCACTGACAACCCGCACTACCGCGGCTACTCCCGGCTGGGGGAGGAGTTCACCCAGGGCAGGCTCGACTGGCGGGAGCAGATCGACTACGGCGCCGACCGCCCGGCGTGGAACGAGGCCCTCGACACCCACCCGTGGCGTGTCCTCGAGGGCCCCAACCCGTGGCCGAGCGCGCTGCCGCGGATGAAGCCGCTCATCACTGACTGGCAGGAACGGCTCTCCGCCGTCGGACTCGATCTCCTGCGTGCGTGGGCCGAGTCCCTGGGCCAGGCCCCGGACTACTTCGACGACATCTTCGACCACCCCCACCCGATGATGAAGCTCGCCCATTACCCGGCGCCGTCCAACGGCGAGGCCGGCCAGGGCGTCGGCGCTCACCACGATGCCGGCGTGCTCACCCTCCTGCTCCCGGAGGAGGGCTCCGCTGGCCTGCAGGTGCAGCGCGACGGGGAGTGGTTCGACGTGGAGGCGTTGCCGAACCTGTTCATCGTCAACATCGGTGAGCTCCTCGAGGCCGCCACCGACGGCTATCTCGTCTCCACTCCGCACCGCGTGCTGCCGTCCCCGCCCGGCACGGCCCGTTTCTCGGTACCCTTCTTCCTCACCCCCAACCTTGACGCCCGGTTCCCGCGTATCGTGCTTCCGCCCGAACTGGCCGCCGAAGCCCGCGGCCTGGGCCGGGACATGGCCGGCCAGGAGATCTCCGACATCTCCGGGCTCAACACCCTCAAGTCCCGCCTGCGCGCCCACCCGGAGACGACCGCCCGCTACCACGCAGAACTCGCCGCTACCCTGGGGGCATGAGCGCCTCCTTCTCACGACGTACATTCTTCCGCGGCGCCGCCGTCCTGCTGGCAGGTACGGTGGCCGCCGCCTGTTCCCGCAGTGACCAGACCCCGCCGCGCGGCTTCGACGGGGATCCGCGCCCGCTGCCCATCCCGCCGCTCGCCGAGGGCACGCTCATCGACGGGCGCCGCCACTTCCAGGTGACCACCCGGGAGGGGATGGCAGAGATCCTCCCGGGCGTGTCGACGCCCACATGGGGTTTCTCCGGGGACCACCTCGGGCCGACGTTCCGGGCGCGCCGGGGCGAGGATGTCACCGTCGAGATCACCAACGAGCTCGATGAGATGACCACCATCCACTGGCACGGGATGAAACTGCCTGCCTGGGCCGACGGCGGGCCCCACTCACCGATCGAGCCGGGTGCCACCTGGATTCCGGAGTGGACGGTGGACCAGCCGGCTGCCACGCTCTGGTACCACCCGCATCCCCACGAGCGCACCGCCCTGCACTGCTACCGCGGTCTGGCCGGCATGTTCATCCTCGACGACGACGTCTCCGATGCGCTGGATCTGCCGCGCGAGTACGGGGTGGACGACATCCCCGTCATCATCGCCGACGCCAAATTCCACGAGGACGGGGCACTGGACGAGGAGATCGACCCGACCTTCGGCCTGCTCGGTGACACCCCGCTGGTCAACGGCATCACCCACTGCTCCTTCGCCGCCACCACCCGCCGTGTGAGGCTGCGTCTGCTCAACGCCGCCGGAATGCGCTTCCACCACCTCGCGCTTTCCGACGCCCGCCCCTTCCACGTCATCTCCTCCGATTCCGGTCTGCTCGCTGCTCCGGAGGAGGTCGGGTCGGTGCTGCTGGGCCCGGCGGAGCGCGTCGACATCCTCGTGGACCTCGAGCCAGGGGAGGAGGTGGCCCTGGAGTCCATCGGCCTGGACAACAACTTCGGCATCCCCACCGATGAGTACAGTCCTGACTTCGGTTTCCGGGACACCTTCACGCTGCTGCAGATCACCGGACCGGGCGAGGAGGCTCCCACGGTGGGGCCGGTGCCGGTGGGGCTGGACCCGGCGGCGTCGGAGAGCCCGGATGTGGGGGACGCTCCGCGCCGGGAGTTCGTGCTCAACACCTTCGAGATCAACGGTCAGCTCATGGACATGAACCGCGTCGACCTGGTCATCGACCACCGGGGGCCGGAGGTGTGGACCGTGACCAACGAGAACTCCGACTGGCCGCACAACTTCCACATCCACGACGCCCGATTCAAGGTGCTGGGATTTGACGGCACCGACGTCACGGAAATGAGCACCACCGGCTGGAAGGACACCGTCTCCCTGCCCCCGGGTTCCACGGCGGAACTGGCCGTGGAATTCGGCTGGTACCCCGACAACACCGTGCCCTACATGTTCCACTGCCACATGCTCATGCACGAGGACATGGGGATGATGGGCCAGTTCATGGTGGTGGAGCCTGGTCAGGAGCCGGCGCTGGAGCCCATGTCAGGACATGGGCGGCACTAGAAGAACGTGGCTTCCCCGCCAGGACTCGAACCTGGAAAGCTGGTACCAAAAACCAGAGTGTTGCCAATTACACCACGGGGAACTGCGGGTTGAATCGCGAAGATAATCGTACCCGACATGTGGCTGGGGACTAAACGTCGGCTCGGGATAGGCTGGTGGGCATGGTTCGACAGCGGATGACGGGTAAGGAGCGGCGCGAGCAGCTCATTTCGATCGGGCGTGAGGTCTTCGCCGAGCGAGGATTCGAGGGATCGAGCGTGGAGGAGATCGCGGCACGGGCCGCGGTGTCCAAACCCGTCGTGTACGAGCACTTCGGCGGTAAGGAGGGCCTCTACGCGGTGGTCGTCGACCGCGAGATGATCCGCCTGGAACAGATCATCACCGAGGCCCTGTCCCTGGGCCGTTCCCGGGTGCGCGTCGAACAGGCGGTGATCGCCCTGCTCACCTACGTCGAGGAGGAGACCGACGGGTTCCTCATTCTCGTCCGTGACCTCGTACCCGGCCAGGACCAGTCCTACGCGACGCTGCTCAACACGGCCGTCGGGCAGGTGTCACACATCCTGGGTCGTTCCTTCGAGAAGCAGGGGCTGGACCCGGACGTGGCAATCCTCTACGGGCAGGCACTGGTGGGGATGGTGTCCATGACCGCGCAGTGGTGGCTCGATGAGCGGGAACCGGCGAAGGAGGTTGTCGCGGCGCATATCGTCAACCTGTGCTGGAACGGGCTGGCCGGCATGAAACCCCACCCGACCCTCTCCGCTGAGGTCACCGCACAGCTGGAGGAGAAGAAGTGACGCCTCCCGTGCTCGCCGGTCTGCTCAAGATTGCCGCCACCGACCCGAAGTTGCGCGGCATGATCCAGAACGTCGGTGCGTCACGCCTGCACCTCACCGGCATCGACCAGGTCCGCCCGTGGGCGATCGGCACGCTGGCGCACCACGCGCCGGTGCTCGTCGTCACCGCCACCGGCCGCGAGGCCGAGGACCTCACCGCCGAACTGCGCGCCATGATCGGCGACAAGGTCGCCTGGTTCCCGTCCTGGGAGACGCTGCCGCACGAGCGGCTGTCCCCGGGCGTCGACACCATCGGTCAGCGGGCCCGCGTCCTCGACCTGCTTGCCGACGGCCACCTGTCCGTCGTCGTCACCGCCGCCCGAGGCTTCTGTCAGCCGCTGCTCGCCGAGGTGGAGGGCCGCGCCCCGGTCCGGCTGCGGGTGGGGGAGGAGCACAACTTCACCGACCTCGTCGAGCAGCTCGTCTTCCGCGCCTACCGCCACGTGGACATGGTGGCGCGCCGTGGTGAGTTCGCCACCCGTGGCGGCATCCTCGACATCTTCCCGACGACCGCCGACCAGCCCGTCCGCGTCGAGTTCTGGGGTGATGAGGTCACCGACATCCGCTACTTCGCCGTCGCCGACCAGCGCACCATCCCCGAGGTGGAGGTCCACCACGTGGAGATCTACCCGGCGCGCGAACTGCCCATCACCGGGGACATCGCCGCCCGGGCCTCCGACCTGGCCCGCGAGCACCCCGGAAACGCCACCCTCGTGGAGCTGCTGACGAAGATCTCCGACCGCATCCCGGCGGACGGGATGGAGGCGCTGATCCCGGCGCTCGTCGACACGCGGATGGCGACCCTGCCGGAACTCATGCCGGACAACACCCACCTTCTGCTCGTGGGCCCGGAGAGGATCCGCACCCGCATCGCCGACCTCGCCGCCACCGACGCCGAGTTCCTCGAGGCCGGCTGGGAGGCCGCTGCCATGGGCGCCTCCGGCCCGATCGCCGCTGAGGGCCTGGAACTGGAGTCCTCCTCCTACCGCTCCTACGAGTCTCTGGAGGCCGGGGCCCGCAAGGCGGGCCAGCCGTGGTGGACGTTCTCCCCGACCGGCATGTTCGAGGCCGACGACGCAGAGACCCTGCCCCTCGACTTCGAGGCCGGGCCCACCCCGCGCGGTGACATCACCCGGATTGCGTCGATGATGTCCCTGCTCGTCGCCCACACCACCGCCGGGGGCCGTGCCGCCTTCATCGCCCCCGCCCCGGGTGCGATCAAGCGCATGGTCGAGCGCTTCGCGGAGGCGGGTGTGCCGGCCAAGGTCGCGACGCCGGGGTGGGAACCCACCCCCGGCGAGGTCACCCTCTATCAGGCGTTCAGCCACGGCGGTGTCGTCTTCGACAAGGTGCGCAAGCTCCGCGACGCTGCCGCGCTGCCGCTCGTCGTCATCACCGAGACCGACCTCACCGGCAACCGTGTCGGCGACATTGCCGGCGCCAAGCGACGCCCCGCCCGTCGTCGTCACCGTGTCGACCCCCTCGCCCTGAAAACCGGCGACTACGTCGTCCACGAGACACATGGCATCGGACGTTTCCTCAAGATGGCGGAACGGACGATCCGCGCCGGGGACGAGACGTCGCGACGCGAGTACATCGTCCTCGAGTACGCCGCCTCCAAGCGCGGCCAGCCCGCCGACCAGCTGTGGGTCCCCATGGACTCCCTCGACCTGCTCTCGAAGTACTCCGGCGGCGAATCACCGACCCTGTCGAAGATGGGCGGCTCCGACTGGAAGAACACCAAGAAGAAGGCCCGCGCCGCCGTCCGTGAGATCGCGGGTGAACTCGTCGAGCTCTACGCCAAACGCCAGGCCGCGCCGGGGCACCCGTTCGCGCCGGACAGCCCCTGGCAGAAGGAGATGGAGGACAACTTCCCCTTCGTCGAGACCGAGGACCAGATGCTCGCCATTGACGCAGTCAAGGAGGACATGGAGTCCAGCGTCCCCATGGACCGCGTCATCGTCGGCGACGTCGGCTACGGCAAGACCGAGGTCGCCGTGCGGGCGGCCTTCAAGGCCGTACAGGACGGCAAGCAGGTCGCCGTACTCGTGCCCACCACACTGCTCGCCCAGCAGCACCTGGCCACCTTCGAGGAACGCATGGCGGGGTTCCCGGTCACCATCCGCGGCCTGTCGCGCTTCACCTCCACCGCCGATGCGAAGGAGGTCACCGCGGGCCTGGCGGACGGGACCGTCGACATCGTCGTCGGCACCCACCGTCTGCTGGCCACCGGCGTGCACTGGAAGAACCTCGGCCTCATCGTCGTTGATGAGGAGCAGCGCTTCGGCGTCGAGCACAAGGAGCACATCAAGGCGCTGCGCCACAACGTCGATGTGCTCACCATGTCTGCGACGCCCATCCCGCGCACCCTGGAGATGTCGATGGCCGGCATCCGCGAGATGACCACCATCCTCACCCCGCCGGAGGACCGTCACCCGGTGCTCACCTACGTCGGCGCGCAGGAGGAGAAGCAGATTGCCGCAGCCATCCGCCGTGAGCTGCTTCGCGACGGCCAGGTGTTCTTCATCCACAACAAGGTCGCCGACATCGAGAAGAAGGCCCGAGAACTGCGCGAACTCGTGCCCGAGGCCCGCATCGTCGTCGCCCACGGCCAGATGTCCGAGGAACTCCTGGAGAAGACCGTCCAGGGCTTCTGGGACCGCGAATACGACGTCCTCGTCTGCACCACCATCGTGGAGACCGGCCTGGACATCGCCAACGCCAACACCCTCATCGTCGAGAACGCCCACCACATGGGCCTCTCGCAACTCCACCAGCTGCGCGGCCGCGTCGGCCGGTCCCGCGAACGCGGCTACGCCTACTTCCTCTACCCGAAGGGCGCCACCCTCACCGAGAACTCCTACGATCGTCTCGCCACCATCGCCCAGCACAACGACCTCGGGGCCGGCATGGCCGTCGCCATGAAGGACCTCGAGATGCGCGGCGCCGGCAATGTCCTCGGCGCCCAGCAGTCCGGCCACATCGCCGGCGTCGGCTTCGACCTCTACGTCCGGCTGGTGGGCGAGGCCGTCGACGCCTACAAGGCGCTGGCCTCCGGCAAGATTCTCGACGCCACGGACCAGGGCCCCAAGGAGATCCGCATCGACCTGCCCGTCGACGCCCACATCCCCGAGTCCTACATCAACTCCGAACGGCTCCGCCTCGAGGTCTACCGCAAGCTCGCCGCCTCCCAGTCGGAGACCGACCTGCGCCTGGCAGTCGAGGAGATGGAGGACCGCTACGGCCCCGTCCCCGAGGAGGTCTCCCGCCTGCTGGCGGTCGCCCGCCTCCGCCACCAGGCGCGCCGGGCCGGCATCTCGGAGATCATCGTCCAGGGCACCCGCATCAAGATCGGCTCCGTGGAGCTGCCGGACTCCCGCCAGGTCCGCCTGAAGCGCCTGTTCCCGGGCTCCACCTACCGCGCGGCCGCGAAGGCCATCCAGGTGTCCTTCCCCAAGGCCGGCCGAGGCGCCGGGCAGCCCAACCTCCGCGACCTCGAGCTGCTGCAGTGGATCGCAGACTTCCTGTCCAGCATGTTCGACATCGACGAGGTCGACGTCACCGGCGGCACACCGGGGGAGAAGAAGGTGTTCTCCGTGACAGAAGTCAAGCGCTAGCGTCCGCGGGGTGGTGATTCTGTGGATAACCGGGTGTTGTCCACAAACGGGCCCCCATGCTTCTCGACGCGCGCGTGACCGCCGTTTATCGTCCGGGGCATGGACGTTGTTGCCGCGATGGAGGCCCTGCGGGGCGTGACGGTGCTGGAGGCCATCGCCTCCGGCCACCTGACCAGGCAACGCATCGTCGGCCTGGGCTTCCGCGACGCCGGCGCCTGGGTGCGCCTGGCCGAGGTGTTCCTCGGACCGACCAGACACCGCACACTGCAGGCCGCGGCGGTGGACGCGGCGCGGGAGGGCGGGCTGTCGCTGGATGCGCTGCGGATCGTCGACAAGCACACCCGCAGACTGCTGCCTGGGGCCACCCTCACCCGGTGGGAGCTCCGCGCCGAACTCTGCCGGCTGCGCGGGGCCGTCGAGGAGATCGACCGAGCCGCCTCAGCACGCGTCCGCGATCTCAACCGGGCCGTCACCGATGCGGAGAACAAGGCCTTTGCCGGTCGCTCACTCAAGGGAGGGAAAAACTCCGACGCCCGTGGCCTGCGGACCGCCACCATCACCCTGCCCGAACGGCACATGACCGCCTTCCTGGACCGCCTGTTGCCCACCGCTCGGCGGCTGCGGCGCGAGAACCCGAAGCTCACCTACGAACAGGCCATGGCCGACGCCCTCCTGGCCGGCGGCGCGGGCCCCTCCGGGCCGACACCGCCCATCCCGCTCGTCGTCGTCCCTGTCCCCGAATGGGCGCAGGTCCTGCGTCGCGAGGGTGACGACACCATATTCGGCCTCACCGACGGCACCACCATGACCGGCAAGGACCTGGTCGAACAGGTCACCGCCGAACACCACTACGTCGGGATCTACCACCCGGTGGAAGGGCCCGTGGACCTCTACCGCTCGGAACGCACCGCGAGCCCCAAACAGCGGAGGCTCCTGGCAGCGGAAACCCTCCTGTGCCCCACCCCCGTGTGCACTACCTCCGCCGACAACTCCCAGGTCCACCACCTCACGGCGTGGAAGAAAGGCGGGAACACCAACGTCGCGGAGATGACCGTCGCCTGCCCGGTGCACAACGCCCGCAACGACGATGACCCGGAGTCCCCACCGCGCAACGGCCGCCTGGAACGACAACCCGGCGGGGTGGTGTTCCGCCCTCCCGATGGTGGCCCACCGCGGAGGAACATCCACCCCCTGCGGAACTTGTCTGCGATGGGTCTCATCGCCTCCGGACGGGTCTGACTACTCGCCCAGCCCCGACTGGCCGACAGCGATCATGCGCTCGAGCGATGCGCGCGCGGCATCGGCGGTCTCCTCGGGAACATCAACTTCATCGACACCCAGGGCCAGCGCCCGCAGCAGAGCGGCCGGGGTGATCATCTTCATGTAGGAGCAGGACGCGCGCTCGTTGACCGGCTGGAAGTCGATCTCCGGGGCGGTCTGGCGCAGCTGGTGCAGCATACCCACCTCGGTGGCGACCAGGACGGTGCCGGTCTGCTGGTTCTTGGCCTCGTCGAGCATCTGGCCGGTGGAGAGCATATGGACGCGCTCCTTTTCGACGAGTCCCTCACCGGCGAGATAGATGGCGGAGTTGGCGCAGCCGCATTCGGGGTGGATGTAGAGGTCGGCCTCCGGATAGGCCTCGGTCCGCGCCACCAGGTCGGGGCCGGAGATACCCGCGTGGACGTGACACTCGCCCGCCCAGATGTGGATGTTGTCGCGGCCAGTCTCTCGCTTGACGTGGGCGCCGAGGAACTGGTCCGGGTTGAAGAGGATCTCCTTGTCGGCGGGCAGCGCCTTCACAATGTCGACGGCATTGGAGGAGGTGCAGCACACATCGGTGAGAGCCTTCACGTCGGCCGTGGTGTTGACGTAGGAGACAACGAGGGCGTCGGGGTGCTCGGCCTTCCACTCAGCGAGCTGATCGGCGGTGATGGAGTCCGCGAGGGAACAGCCGGCGCGCTCATCGGGGATGATGACGGTCTTCTCGGGGGAGAGGATCTTGGCGGACTCTGCCATGAAGTGGACGCCGCAGAAGATGATGACGTCGGCATCTGTATCGGCGGCGATGCGCGAGAGTCCCAGGGAATCACCGGTGAAGTGGGCGATGTCCTGGATCTCGGGGAGCTGGTAGTTGTGTGCGAGGATGACGGCGTTGCGTTCAGCGGCGAGGCGTCGGACTTCAGCCGCCCACTCTTCGTCGGCCTCGATGCCGGTCCAACCGGTGGGGCCTTCGGTGACCTTGTCGAGCAGAGGGGATGCGAGCGGGGACAGCTTCTGAACCACTTCTTCTCCTTGGATTCCCGTTGTGTGGGGCCAAGTATCCCAGACAAACGGGATTTCTCCGAAACCAATCTAGGATGATGGCATGACTGTCCTGCTTCTCGACGACCGTTGGCCCACTCTCATCCCTCTTGAGGCTTTCGGGCGGCTCGGGGGGCAGCTGGAGTTCACGGACGAGGTGCCGGTGAGCGTGCGGTGGAACATCGACCGACTGGTCGACGCAGAGGGGGAGGGGGTCCTGGTGAGCACGAACGGCTTCGACCCGCGTGTGCTCCGGCGGGTCCGTGCGGGTGATGAGGTCATCGTCGCGGAGTCGCGGAAGGACCCGGTGCGCCACGCGGTCCAGGCCATGGAGCGGGCCTGTTCGATCGGGGAGTGGGAGGCCGGGCAGACGCACCGTTCTCTTCTGCCGTACCTCGCGGAAGAAGCCCAGGAATTCGCGGACCAGGTCGTCGAGTGGGAGACCGACGGTGATGAGCAGGCGCTGCTCCGCGAACTCGGGGATGTCCTGCTGCAGGTTCTGTTCCACGCGGAGATTGCTTCTCGACGCTCCGCCTTCGACTTCGCCGACGTCGCCGCGAGCTTCGTCGCCAAGATGCAGCTGCGTTCCCCTTATCTCTTCGACGGCACTGACCGCCTCGTGTCCGTCGAAGAGCAGGAGCGCCTGTGGGCTGTCGGGAAGGCGCAGGAAAAAACCCGGGGGAATGAAATTCCCCCGGGCCGGTAGTCGGTCCTGGACGGACGGGAGAATACGGCGGGAGTGGATCTTTCAAAGAACCTCCCGGGTCAGAAACCAGGGTCTCTGAAGGTCAAGCCGTCTGTCCGTCGAGAAGAGTGTCTTCCCTTTGTTGGGTCGCCGGTTTACTGTCGGACCAGGGTGCTGGACAGGCCGTCGAACATCTCCAGGAACTGGGTGGATCCGGAGAACAGGGTCCGCGGGTCCTCCTTGACGATCTTGCACTCCAGTGCGCGGTCGGCAAGTGCGCCCGCCACCTGGTTGGTGGCGATGCCCAGCAGGCCGGGGATGTCGCGCGCACCCTTGCGCAGCTCGGCGGCGAGCTGGTTGCGGGTGGTGTCTTCGTCGACCAGGCCAAAGCCCCTGAGGGCCGTTCCCAGCAGACCGCAGGGGAAGGTGGCGATCGTGTTGTTCACGTCGGGGAGCTGGGCGGAGGCGGCCGGTGCGAGGCCGACGACGGCGATGGCGGAGACTGCAGCGGTGGCGAGTGCGCGACGGAGCATGGGGAACCTTTCAGGGGAAACAAATATGCTCCGGACCTTACGTTTCCTGAGTGGCAGTTGTGATGTAAGTGGCAAAGTAGGGTGAACTTCGGGGGTATACGGGTCACTCTCACCAACTGTCGAGCCATGCCGTAGGATCGTCCCCCATGAGTGGCGGCGCGCGACGGGTGATGGGCTGTGGCCTGGGGGTGGTTCTGGCCATCATCATGGTCATTTCCCTGATCGGCTGGGCCCTGTCCTTCCTTGATCTATCGAGCCCCACGCGTCAGCTGCAGCCGGTCCCGGACAATGTGCCGCCGGTGGCGGCCGCGGAGGTTCCGCTGATCGACGTCCACGCGCCCGGCCGCACCTCCGACCAGCTCGGCTTCTGGGCGGAGCCCCTCGCCGAGCAGACCGGCATCCCCGAGTCCGCGATCCGCGCGTACGGCAACGCCGAGCTCATCGCCCGCGATGCGTGGCCGGAGTGCCAAATCCGGTGGAACACCCTGGCCGGCATCGGCTGGGTGGAGTCCCGTCACGGCACGTACTCGGGTTCCTATTTCAACCGCAGCCAGATCAACTCCGAGGGGTTCGCGGAGCCGCCGATCATCGGCATCCCGCTGGACGGCAGCCCGGGTTTCGCCGCCATCCCGGACACCGACGGGGGACTTCTCGACGGGGACACCGAGTGGGATCGGGCGGTCGGGCCGATGCAGTTCATCCCGGAGTCGTGGAAGCGCTACGGCCGGGACGCCAACGGCGACGGGGTTGCGGATCCCCACCAGATTGACGACGCCGTCCTGGGTGCGGCCCATCTGTTGTGCACCAACGGCGGGGACCTTAGTACTCCGGAGGGCTGGTCCAGTGCGATCTACTCTTACAACCGGTCCGAGGAATATCTCATCGACGTGCGCGACGCGGCTGCGTCGTATGCTCTGAACCAGCCTGCACGCTGACGGTCACCCCTGAAATCGCCGGGTTGTGTCTCGTCCCGATCCTTTTTCTGGAAGAATTGGCTCCAGACGCGTGTAGAGAGCGCGCGACGATGACGAACTCACATCTCATATGGCTATAGGAGGCCCAAAAGTGGCTGACATCATTCACGTTTTCGCACGAGAGATCATGGATTCCCGCGGTAACCCGACCATTGAGGCTGGCGTTGTGCTGGATGACGGCACCCTCGCCACCGCCGGTGTCCCCTCCGGCGCCTCCACCGGCGTCCACGAGGCCCACGAGCTGCGTGACGGCGGCGACCGTTACCTGGGCAAGGGCGTTCTGAAGGCCGTCGAGAACGTCAACGAGGAGATTGCTGACGAGCTGGCTGGTTTCGAGGCGGACGACCAGCGCGCCATCGACCGGGCCATGATCGACCTGGACGGCACCGACAACAAGTCCCGTCTCGGCGCCAACGCCATCCTGGGCGTGTCCATGGCCGTGGCCCGCGCCGCCGCCGAGTCCGCCGACCTTCCCCTCTACCGCTACATCGGCGGTCCGAACGCACACGTGCTGCCGGTCCCGATGATGAACATCCTCAACGGTGGTGCCCACGCCGATTCCGGCGTCGACGTCCAGGAGTTCATGATCGCCCCGATCGGTGCCGGGACCTTCTCCGAGGCCCTGCAGGTCGGCGCCGAGGTGTACCACACCCTGAAGTCCGTCATCCAGGAGAAGGGCCTGTCTACCGGACTGGGCGATGAGGGCGGTTTCGCCCCGTCCGTCGAGTCCACCCGCGCTGCCCTCGACCTCATCGTCGAGGCCGTCGAGAAGGCCGGCTACAAGCTGGGAGACGATGTCGCCCTGGCCCTGGACGTCGCCTCCTCCGAGTTCTTCAAGGACGGCAAGTACCACTTCGAGGGCAAGGAGCTCTCCGCCGAGGAGCTGTCCAAGGTCTACGAGGAGCTCGTCAACGAGTACCCGATCGTCTCCATCGAGGATCCGCTGCAGGAGGACGACTGGGACGGCTACGTCGCGCTGACCGCCGCCATCGGCGACAAGGTGCAGCTGGTCGGCGATGACTTCTTCGTCACCAACCCGGCCCGCCTCAAGGAGGGTATCGCCAAGAAGGCAGCCAACTCCATTCTGATCAAGGTCAACCAGATCGGTACCCTCACCGAGACCTTCGACGCCGTTGAGATGGCCCACCGCGCCGGCTACACCTCCATGATGTCCCACCGTTCGGGTGAGACCGAGGACACCACCATCGCCGACCTGGCCGTCGCCCTCAACTGCGGCCAGATCAAGACCGGTGCCCCGGCCCGTTCTGAGCGTGTCGCCAAGTACAACCAGCTGCTGCGCATCGAGCAGGAGCTCGGCGACGCCGCCGTCTACGCCGGCCGCTCCGCCTTCCCGCGCTTCCAGAAGTAACGGACAGCGCTTCTGACGCCCCGTCCACCCCTCGGGTGGACGGGGCGTCTCTCTTCTGTGTCGTCTAGTATCGGAATTCCTATGGCGAACGCACCTTCCCCCCGTTCCCGGCGTACTGTGCCGGTGGTCTCCCGTGCCCGGGATTCCCGGCCGAAGGCCCCCCGGCGCCCGCGGATGCGCTTCAACACCGCCGAGTTCGGTGTGTTGGCGGCCGTGGCGATCATCGTGATCGTCACCATCTGGGCGCCGGCGAACAACTATTTCCAGGGCCGCTCGGAGATCAACCGCCTCAATGAGTCGATCGCGGCGAAGCAGCAGGAGAAGGAACGTCTCATCGAGGAAATCGACCGTTATGACGACGAGGCGTGGATCCGCGAGGAGGCCCGCCGCCGCCTCGGCCTCATCGAACAGGGCGAGGTCGCCTTCCGTGTCATCGACCCGAACATGGAGGTCGACCCCACTGTGACCACCTCGGCGGAGGACCTGACGGCGGACTTGTCGTGGTACGAAATCCTGTGGGCCTCCATCGCAACACCGCCCGCAGACGACCCCGGTGGTGTGCTCATGGAAGAATGATCGCCATGACTGTCAACGATGCAGATCTGGTGGCCGTCGAGAAGCAGCTCGGGCGTGAGCCCCGAGGCGTCCTCGCGATTTCCTACCGGAGCCCGGACGGCGTTCCGGGTGTGGTCAAGACCTCGCCGAGGCTTCCCGACGGAACCCCGTTCCCCACCCTGTACTATCTCACCGACCCGCGACTGACCGGCGAGGCCTCCCGCCTCGAGGTCGCACACGTCATGAAGTGGATGGAAGAGCGGCTCGCCACCGATGAAAGCCTGCAGGCCGACTACCTGGCCGCCCACGAGCACTACCTCGCCGAGCGCAACGCCATCGAGGACCTGGACACCGACTTCTCCGGAGGCGGCATGCCTGAGCGAGTGAAGTGCCTCCACGTGCTCATCGCCTACGCACTGGCCGAGGGGCCGGAGCGGCTGCGCTTCGGCACCGAGGCTGTCGCCCTGGCAGCCGACCGCGGTGGCCTGCGCGGCACCGCCATCCCCGCGGACTGGCCGACGTGCGAGGAGCTGGGCTTCGACGCCCACCAGTTCGACGACCTCTATCAGGAGGCCGCAAAATGACCCGCGTCGCGGCCGTGGACTGCGGTACCAACTCGATCCGACTTCTCATCTGCGACGTCGTGGGTGACACCACCCGCGAGGTCACCCGCGTGATGGAGATCGTCCGGCTCGGCCAGGGCGTCGACGCCACCGGTCAGCTCGACCCGGTGGCCATCGAACGCACGCGGGAGGCGCTGGAGCGCTTCGTCGGGATCATGGAGTTCGAGCAGGTCAAGGCCGTCCGTATGGTCGCCACCTCGGCGACCCGCGACGCCTCCAACCGTGAGGACTTCTTCCGCATGACCGGTGAACTCCTCGGCCGTATCACCCCGGGTGCCCGGGCGGAGGTCATCTCCGGGGAGGAGGAGGCGGCCCTGTCATTCCGCGGCGCGATCACCGATCTCGCCCCCTCCGACGGGCCGTTCTGTGTCATCGACCTGGGTGGCGGTTCCACGGAGTTCATCGTGGGCACCGCTGACGGCGAGATCCTGGGCACCCACTCGACCCAGATGGGCTGCGTCCGCGTCACCGAGCGCATCATGCGCTCCGACCCGCCCACCGAGACAGAGACCGAGATCGCCATGGAGTACGTGCAGGAGCGGCTGGAGGACGTCGTCAAGATCGTGCCCGTCCGGGACGCGAAGACCTTCGTCGGTGTGGCCGGCACCTTCACCACCCTCTCGGCGCTGGCGCAGGGACTGGAGACCTATGACCCGCGAGAGATCCACGGCTCCGTGCTGCGCTTCTCCGCGCTACGCCTGCTCACCGCCGAAATTCGCCGTCAGTCAGCCGAGACCCGCGCCCTCAACCCGGTCGTGCACCCGGGCCGTGCGGACGTCCTCGGCGGCGGTAGTGCCGTCGTTGACGGGATCATGGACATGATCGAGCAGCAGACCCCGGTGGACAGCTTCGTCATCAGTGAGAAGGACATTCTCGACGGCATCGTCGCATCCCTGGGGGACAGGCTGCACGCCTGATCACGGCGACCTGCCTCTCCTACCGGGGGCAGGCTCCTTCTCCTCGGTCAGCCCGTGAGCGGAGCCGGCCCCGGCACCTGTTGCAGGTCCGGAACAGAGGCGTGTTTTACACTGTCCTTCTCACGCCCCCATAGCCCAACTGGCAGAGGCAGCGGACTTAAAATCCGCGCAGTCTGGGTTCGAACCCCAGTGGGGGCACTACATCTGCTCGATGAGCGCCTTCACCCGCGCACCCTGTTCCTCGTCCGGCCCGTCCACCCGGATCCCGGGGACGACGTCCTGGATCGGGATGGCGTTGACGGGGGAGGCGGGACGACCGAGATCCGCGCGCCACTGTCCGATCTGGCGGGACGAGGCGGCGTAGACGATCCTGCCCAGCCCCACCCAGCCGTGGGCGGCGGAGCACATCGCGCAGTGCTCACCGGAGGTGTAGACGACCGCGTTCGCGCGGCCCTCCGGGGTGAGGTTCTCGGCGGCCCAGCGGGCGATGGCGAACTCTGGGTGGCGGGTGGAGTCCCCGCCGGAGATGCGGTTGTGGTCGGCGAACAGTTCGGTCCCGTCAGCGCCGACGAGAACGGAGCCGTAGGGCTCGTCACCCGCCTCGAGTGCCTGTCGTGCCAGTTCAACGGCCCTGGCGAGCCAGTCACGGTCAACGTCGGTGATCATGCCCGTCAGCATAGACCCAATGTGCGGCCCGACGTCCACGGTGGACACCGTCGGGGCGGGGGGAACTAAAGATGCCTTTGTTACGTTGTACGGGGTAGAACACAACACGATCAGAAAGGTTCGGGGTTTCATCGTGCGTAGCAGCAACCCTGTCATGAATTCACTCACCACCGCCAAGGGCGGCATTCAGCGTGGTGCCTATCCTTCGGGCGCACCACAGAGTTACCCGGACCCGTACTCCGGTTACGGTCAGCCGCCGACGGGTGACCGTCCGATGACGGTCGACGATGTCGTCGCCAAGACCGGCATGACCCTCGCGGTCATCGTGGTCATCGCCGTCCTGAACTTCGGCCTCGGCCTGGTCAACCCGGGTCTGGCGCTCCTCCTCACCTTCGTCGGTGCCATCGGTGGTCTCATCACCGTGCTGGTGGCGACCTTCGGCAAGAAGTACGGCTCCGCCGCGGTCACCCTCATCTACGCCGCCTTCGAGGGCCTCTTCGTCGGCGGTATCTCCCTGCTCTTCTCCGGCGTCACCTTCGGCCAGTCCGCCACGGACGCCGGCGTGCTCATCGGGCAGGCCGTCATGGGCACCCTGGGCGTTTTCCTGGGCATGCTCTTCGTCTACAAGACCGGTGCCGTCAAGGTCACCCCGAAGTTCAACCGCATCATGACCGGTGCCCTCGTCGGTGTTCTCGTCCTGGCGCTGGGTAACCTGCTGCTCGCCGTGTTCACCGGCGCCAACCCGCTGCGCGACGGCGGCACCCTCGCCATCATCTTCTCCCTGGTGTGCATCGGTCTGGCAGCCATGAGCTTCCTTTCCGACTTCGACGCCGCCGACAAGATGATCCGTGCCGGCGCACCGTCCAGGATGGCATGGGGCGTCGCCCTCGGCCTGGCAGTCACCCTGGTCTGGCTCTACACCGAGATCCTGCGTCTGCTCAGCTACTTCCGTTCGAACTAGCCCAAACATGAGAAATGCCCCGCCTGGTGCGGGGCATTTCTCATTCTCCGAGGTACAGGTTGATTGTGCGTTGCGCCTGCTGCTTATCGACGCCCGACCATTCCTCCGCCAACCGCCGGATGAAGGTCTCCTCCTCCCCTTCGACGGCGTCAGTGTCCATCGCGAGATGGAAGACCAGGGCCACCAACGAGCTGTCCCAGCCAATGCCGTTAAGGGCCGGACCATAGGTGTCCCAGTGGTCATCACGGAGCACGGTGTGGGTCACTGTGAGGCGGGTACCGCCCTCGGCAGGGGAGAGGGCGACCTCCAGTGTGCCGGAAGTGCCGTCGTCCCACGCCAGCCGTAGGAGCTGCTCTGGAGTGCATGCGAGGATCTCCGCGGTGGTGCCGCCCTCGAAGCGGACCGTGCCGTGGATATGCAGGTCACCCGCGACGGGCTCGAACCAGTGCACCAGGCGGTCGGGGTCGGTGACAGCCTCCCACAGATCGACATCCGAGGCCTCGTAGGTGCGGGAGAGTCTGACGCCGACGGTGTCGCCCTCGTCGATGGTGTGGCGGGTGACCAGGGGGATCTGATCGAGCAGATTCATGGGGCGGCTCCTCTAGAGAACGATGACGTCGCCGTCGACGACCAGTTTCGTGAACACGAGGCCCTGCGGGCTACTCACCGGCTCCGACAGCTCCACCTCGACGCCGCGGGTCTTCTCGAACCTGCCCCGGGCACAGTTCGGTTCGCAGTTGTTGGTCTCGCGGACGGCGGTACCGGAGGCCGAGGTGGTGGTCCACTCGTCCCACGTGATGTTGGTGAGGAGGTCATTGGCGTCGGCACAGGCCAGGGCCAGGCTGGTGGGTCGCAGCTCGGGGCTGCCGACGCACTCGATGACACCCGGCAGGGAGACCGGATCAACCGGCCTGCCGGTGGTGCTGCTCGCAGGGGCCGGGGCGGCCACGAACTCGGTGGCGGTGTCGATCTTGAGATCGGAGGGCCGCTCGTTCGGCGGGGAGCAGGCGGAAATGAGAACACCCAGGCCGAGGATGCTCAGGGCCCGGGTGTGACGGGGGAAGGTCACGGTCAGCTGTTAGTTCTGGACCGGGGCTTCCCCGACGACGACGCCGTCCTGGACGACCTCAGTGGTCTCCTCGGACTCGGCGATCTCACTGGTCGTGGTGGCGGAGGTGGAGGCACCGTTCTCGGCGGCCGGGGCCTGGAAGTCGGTGGCGGTGTCGACCTTGACGTCGGACGGCTGCTCGTTCGGCGGGGAGCAGGCAGCCAGTGCAAGGGCCAGAGCGGCAGCGCCGACGACAGCGGCACCCTTACGGGCGAAGATACGGTTCATGGTGGGGATCCTCCCTGTAGTCACTGATTCGGATACGAGATTACTTGGCCGTGCGCGGCGTTGCGGCAAGTTGGGAGTCGTAGGGCTTCGCCGACTCCAGGGTCACCGAGAGGGTCGCGCCGTTCGGGGCGGTGTACTCACGGGTCTCGCCTTCGCGGGCACCCAGCAGGGCGGCGCCCAGCGGGGAGTGCTCGGAGTAGGTCTCCAGGTGCTCGTTGCCCGTGGCGGCCGCACGGGTACCGATGAGGAAGGTCTCCTTCTCGTCCTTGTCGCCGTTGTAGTAGACGTGGACGACGGAACCGACGAGGGCGACGCCCTCGACGACACCTTCACGCTCGGTGGTGGAGTTCGCCAGCAGCTCGGAGATCTGCTTGATGCGGGCCTCCTCCTGGTCCTGCATCTCGCGGGCGGCGTCGTAGCCGGCGTTCTCCTTGAGGTCACCCTCCTCACGGCGCTCGTTGATCTCGGCGGCGACGACCGGACGGTGGTCGATCAGTGCCTGCAGCTCGTCCTCGAGCTTCGCCTTCATTTCCGGGGTGATGTACTGCTTGTGGTTGTCAGCCATAGCTACGTAGAGTCCCTGCCTTCCCTATCCCTCGGGCCGGTGGGAACTACATCCGGCGGGGAGCTGTTGAAGCCCCCTACACGTGCGTCACCCACCGGTGTGAACAATTGTCTCGGATTTTAACACACCGGCCCGGGGTGGGGATCACTCGGCGATGCCGGCCGGTCCGCTGGTGAGGTACGGCGGGATGGAGGTGGAGCAGCCGTAGACGCTGCCGGAGACGGGCAGGTCGCGGGAGGGGATGTCCACCTGGAAGCGCTGGAGGGCGTCGCCGCCCGCCTCCACGAGAATCTCGCGACGCCCGACCTCCGCCATCTCGTAGTTCAGGGCGGTGACGATGCAGTAGGAGAGGACCTCCGGGTCCTTACGGGTGACGTCGACCCAGATGCGCATGTTGTCGTCGGCGGTCCGCTCGTGGGAGACCATTTCGATGGTGACGTCGCCGGTCTTGGCGTCGGCGGCCATGTAACGGGCGATGGCGACGGCCAGTCCGGCCATGAGGACCACGGTGATGATGGCGATCATCTTGCCGCTGACGTTTCTGCCCGTCTCGGGGGTACGGTCTGATCCGTAGCGCGCGGCGGTGGGGTTGGCGGCGGGAGTGCTCATCGATCTTCCTCTGCGCTGGATGGCGGGGTGACGGCCTCATACTATCGGATGGTGTCGGGGAGACCTGCTTTCCCATCGGGGGAGGAGGGCCACTAGGATGAAGTTGATTGATAACTCTCGATCCCCAGATTAAGGACGCGACACACGTTGAGCGGATTCCGGCTGCTGGCCATTCACGCCCATCCCGATGACGAGGCATCCAAGGGTGCCGCGACGACGGCCCGGTACGTGGACGAGGGCAACCGTGTCATGGTGCTCACCTGCACGGGCGGCGAACGCGGCGACATTCTCAATCCGGCGATGGACAGGCCGGGTGTGCTGGAGAACATCGTCAACGTCCGTCGGGAGGAGATGGCGGCCGCCGCCGAGGCCCTCGGCGTCGAGCACGTCTGGCTCGGCCACGTCGACTCCGGACTGCCGCAGGGCGACCCCCTGCCGCCGCTGCCCGAGGGATGTTTCGCGTTGGTGCCCGGTGAGGAGGTGGCGCGCGAGTTCGTGGAGATCATCCGCGAGTTCCGCCCGCATGTCATCGTCACCTATGACGAGAACGGCGGTTATCCGCATCCGGACCACCTCAAGGTCCACGAGGCCTCGATGTTGGCCTGGGATCTCGCCGGTGACCCGGAGTACGCCCCCGAACTCGGTGCGCCGTGGACCCCTCTGAAGCTGTACTACACGCACGGTTTCGTCTACCAGCGCATGAAGATGTTCCACGATCTCCTGCTCGCCGAGGGACGCACCAGCCCCTACGGTCCCATGCTGGAGCGCTGGCAGCGCAACCCCGCCGACATCATGGCGCGCGTGACCACCCAGGTGGAGTGCGGCGACTACTTCCCGCAGCGGGAGGCGGCACTGCGCGCCCACGCCACGCAGATCGACCCCGCCGGCGCCTTCCTTGCGACTCCGGCGGAGGTGCAGAAGAAGCTGTGGCCGACCGAGGAGTTCGAGCTGGCTAAGACCCGTGTGGCCACCTCCCTGCCGGAGGACGACCTCTTCGCGGGTATCACGGCGGAGAAGCTCTCTCAGCTGGAAGCCAAGTAGGAAGAGACGGAAGAATCCATGTTTGTTCTCACAGACCTCATCATCCTCGCCCAGCAGCAGCAGGGCGGCCCACTCGGACCGGAGTTCGGCAAGGCGTCGCCCATCGGTATGACGCTGCTGGTGCTGCTCGGCATCGCCGTGCTCTACATCGGATGGTCCTTTCACCGCCGCTACAGCAGGTACAACCGTCGTCGTGTCTTCGCGGAGGCCCATGGGCTGGACCCCTTCGACCAGGAGGCCGTCGACAAGGCGATGGCTGAGGCCGGTCTACTGGACCGCCGTAGGAAGAGCTGGTTCTAGCTCGGACCCGACTGTGCTACACTGCGTGGCATGTTCGTCCAGCGATTTTATTTTGGTGGGGCTCCGGGTCTGCAGTAGCAGTCACGAACGCCTCGCCGTTTCGCGTGCCTGTTGAACAGCACGAGACGACGAACACCCGGAGCCCAAGCAGCGCCTCCCCGAGAAATCGGGTCGAGGGGCTGCTTTTTTGTTTAGAAGAATCCCCTGACGAAAGGCACCCCATGACCACCGCAGTCCGTTACCCGTCCACCTCCAACCGGCGCGTCGTCGCCTTCCACGACCTGCCCAGCCCGGAGGAGGTGCAGGCCCGCGCCCCGTTGACACCCGAACAAGAGGGGAGAGTGGAGCGGGACCGGCATGAGATCGCCGACATCTTCCACGGTGCGGATGACCGCCTCGTCGTGGTCGTCGGGCCGTGCTCCATCCACGATCCGAAGGCTGCGCTCGAATACGCCCGTCGTCTGGCGCCGATGGCCGCCGCACTATCGGAGGACCTGAAGATCGTCATGCGCGTGTACTTCGAGAAGCCGCGCACGACGGTCGGCTGGAAGGGTCTCATCAACGACCCGCACCTCGATGGTTCCTACGACATCCGTCACGGCCTCCAGCTGGCGCGTGAGGTGCTGCGGGAGGTGGTCAACCTCGACCTGCCGACGGCCGCGGAGTTCCTCGAGCCGAGCTCCCCGCAGTACTGGGCTGATCTCGTCGCCTGGGGCGCCATCGGTGCCCGGACGACGGAATCGCAGGTCCACCGCCAGCTGGCGTCGGGGATGAGCATGCCCATCGGCTTCAAGAACGGCACCGACGGTAACCTGCAGGTCGCCATCGACGCGGTGTCGGCGGCCTCGCAGCCGCACTTCTTCTTCGGCACCTCGGACGGTGGTCGTCCCGCCGTTGTGGAGACCGCCGGCAACGAGAACTGCCACGTCATCCTGCGGGGCGGCACGTCCGGTCCGAACGCGGACGCGGAGTCGGTGGCGGAGGTCGTCGGAAAGCTCTCGGAGAGCACCGCCACCCCGCGACTCATGATCGACGTGTCACACGCCAACTCCGGCAAGGACCATGTCCGGCAGGCGGAGGTGACGCGGGACGTCGCGAGGCAGATCGCGGACGGCAACCACGCCATCGCCGGCGTGATGATGGAGTCCTTCCTCGTGGCAGGTGCCCAGAACCTGGATCCGGCGAAGCTGCGTCGCAACGGCGGTGAGGGGCTCGTGTACGGGCAGTCGGTGACTGACTCCTGCATGGACATCGACACCACGGAGGATCTGCTCAGCGACCTGGCAGCCGCCGTCCGGATCCGTCGCACGGGCCAGGCACTAGACTGAGAGCCGTGAAACTGTCCCGCCTTCTCTATCCGCTCTACGAGGCCCGTCTCGTCCGCGAGCTCAGGGGCGCACGGCAGCCCAGGCACATCGCGATCATGGCCGACGGTAACCGCCGTTGGGCCCGCGAGGCGGGGCATGCCGACATCAGCCACGGGCACCGCGTGGGCGCGCGGAAGATCGGCGAGGTCATCGACTGGTGCGAGGAGACCGAAGTCGAGATCGTCACCGTGTACCTGCTGTCCACGGAGAACCTGGGACGCGACCCGCATGAGCTGCAGCTGCTCTTCACCATCATCGGTGACCTCGTCGAGGAGCTCTCCGACGGCGACCACACATGCTGCGTGCGCCTGGTCGGACACCTGGACCTGCTGCCGCCGGAGGTCTCCGGGCGGTGGCGTGCAGCTGCCGAGCGGACCTGCGACAACAAGGGCATCACCGTCAACATCGCCGTCGGCTACGGCGGGCGGCAGGAGATCGTCGACGCGGTGCGCGACCTCATCGACGAGGAGTCCGCGGCGGGCACCACCGCGTCGGAGATGTCGGGGAAGGTGACCGTCGAATCGCTGTCGCGCCATCTCTACACATCGGGGCAGCCGGATCCGGACCTGGTCATCCGCACCTCGGGGGAGCAGCGGCTGTCCGGTTTCCTGCTGTGGCAGGCAGCCTACTCGGAGATCTGGTTCACGGACACGTACTGGCCGGCATTCCGCCGTGTCGATTTTCTCCGTGCCCTGCGCGACTACTCCCAGCGCAGCCGCCGCTTCGGCAAGTAGGAGTGCCACACCGGGCTTCCCGATGATGCCGCGGCAGACCTAGATCTTCCGCATCCGGACACGCTCGACGAGGTGGTCCGCGCCCTTGCGCAGCACCAGGGAGGCCCGCACACGCGTCGGCAGGATGTTCTCCACCAGGTTGGGCAGGTTGATCGACTGCCAGATCTCCCGGGCCTCGGCCCGCGCCTTCGCGTCGCCGAAATCGGCGTAGTGGCGGAAGTGCGCGCCGGGCTCACGGAACGCCGTGGAACGCAGTTCGAGGAAACGGTCGATGTACCACTTCTCTATGTCCTCGGTGCGCGCGTCGACGTAGACGGAGAAGTCGAACAGATCCGAGACCATGAGTGTCGGGCCGGTCTGCAGCACGTTGAGGCCCTCGACGATGAGGATGTCCGGCTGCCGGACCGTGAGCACCTCGCCGGGGACCCGGTCATAGAGCTTGTGGGAGTAGACGGGGGAGTCGACGGAGGGGCGGCCCGACTTCACGTCGGTGACGAAGCGCAGCAGCGCCCGCTGGTCGTAGGACTCCGGGAAGCCCTTCCTCCCCATCAGTCCGCGCGCGTGGAGCTCGGCGGCGGGGTAGAGGAAACCGTCGGTGGTCACCAGGTCCACGCGGGGGTGGGAGTCCCAGCGCTGGAGCAGCACCTGCAGCAGACGGGCCGTGGTGGACTTGCCCACGGCCACGGATCCGGCGACGCCGATCACGAAGGGCACGTGTCCCGAGGAGGCCCCCAGGAAGGTCTCCGTCGCGGCGATGAGTTTCTGCCGCGCGGAGACCTGGAGATGGATGAGACGGGAGAGGGGGAGATAGACCTCGGCGACTTCCATGAGATCAATAGATTCACCGATTCCGCGGAGCTGCTCGACCTCCTCCTCTGTGAGGACCTGCGGCATGGATTTACGCAGGCCACGCCAGGAAGAGCGGTCGAAGTCCACGTAGGGGGTGGCGTCCTTGGGCCGAGACATGCACCCCATTGTGTCACCTGCCCTGTCGCCTGTGTCTCACTCGGCCGGGGTTCGGGGGTATGCGGCGCCTCGCGGGCGGTATGCTGTCCTCCGAATGCCGTGTACCCCTAGAAAGGCTGGCCGTAACGCCCATGACCGCTGAGTCTTCTGATCTCCGTTACCAGGAACTGTCCGTCCTCGACCCGGAGGTCCACGCCGCAATCGGCGGCGAGATCGCCCGTCAGCGTGACTTCCTCGAGATGATCGCATCCGAGAACTTCGTCCCCCGCGCCGTCCTGCAGGCACAGGGTTCGGTCTTCACCAACAAGTACGCCGAGGGTTACCCGGGTCGCCGTTACTACGGTGGCTGTGAGAACGCCGACATCATCGAGGATCTGGCACGTGACCGCGCCAAGGCCCTGTTCGGTGCCGAGTTCGCCAACGTCCAGCCGCACTCCGGTGCCCAGGCCAACGCCGCCGTCCTGCACGCGCTGGCCAATGCCGGTGACAAGATCATGGGTCTGTCCCTGGCACACGGTGGTCACCTGACCCACGGCATGAAGCTCAACTTCTCCGGAAAGCTCTACGACGTCGTCGCCTACGAGGTGGACGCCGAGACCAACCGCATTGACATGGACCGCGTCCGTGAGCAGGCCCTGGCCGAGCGTCCGAAGGTCCTCATCGCCGGCTGGTCCGCGTACCCGCGCACCCTGGACTTCGAGGCGTTCCGTTCCATCGCCGACGAGGTGGGCGCCCACCTGTGGACCGACATGGCACACTTCGCCGGCCTCGTCGCCGCTGACCTGCACCCGTCCCCGGTCCCGCATTCCGACGTCGTCTCCACCACCGTCCACAAGACGCTGGGTGGCCCGCGTTCCGGCCTGATCGTCGCGAAGCAGGAGTGGGCCAAGAAGCTCAACTCCGCCGTCTTCCCGGGACAGCAGGGCGGTCCGCTCATGCACGTCATCGCCGCCAAGGCCGTGGCCCTGAAGGTCGCCGGCACCGACGAGTTCAAGGACCGTCAGGCCCGCACCATCGAGGGTGCCAAGATCCTGGCCGAGCGCCTCACCGCCGCGGACGCGAAGGCCGCCGGCATCGATGTCCTGACCGGTGGCACCGACGTGCATCTGGTCCTGGCTGATCTGCGCAACTCCGAGATGGACGGCCAGCAGGCCGAGGACCTCCTCCACGAGGTCGGCATCACCGTGAACCGCAACGCCGTCCCGAACGACCCGCGTCCGCCGATGGTCACCTCCGGCCTGCGTATCGGTACCCCGGCCCTGGCCACCCGTGGTTTCGACGCCGCCGCCTTCACCGAGGTCGCCGACATCATCGGCACCGCCCTGGTCAACGGCAAGAACGCCGACGTTGAGGCGCTGCGTGCCCGCGTCGCGAAGCTGACCGACCAGTACCCGCTGTACGAGGGTCTGGAGGAGTGGAAGATCAACTAGGTCTTCCCGTCTCCCCGTGCGCGTCCTCGTCATCGACAACCGCGATTCCTTCACCTGGAATCTGGTCGCCTACGTCGAGGACGTCACCGGTGTCACCCCTGAGGTGATCACCAACAACGAACCCGGGTGGGATGTCGACCGCGTCGTCTCATATGACGCCGTCATCATCTCCCCGGGCCCCGGCCGCCCGGAGCGTGAGAAGGACATCGGCATGTGTCTCGATGTCCTGCGCGACGGGCGTGTGCCGATTCTGGGGGTCTGCCTGGGGCATCAGGCCCTGGCCCACGCACACGGCGGCACCGTGGACCTTGCGCCGGAACCCGTGCACGGCAGGGTGTTCCCGGTGCGTCACGACGGTACCGGCCTCTTCGCCTCCCTGCCCCCGCTCATCGACGTCGTCCGGTACCACTCCCTGATTGTGGCAGACGTCCCAGACTCCCTGCAGGTCACCGCCCGCACCGAGGACGGCCTGGTCATGGCGTTGGCGCACCGCCGCCTGCCGCAGTGGGGTGTGCAGTTCCACCCCGAGTCCATCGGTGGTTTTGACGGGCACACCCTGGTGGCGAACTTCCTGGCGATGGCCGCCGAACGCAACCGCCGTTCCCGTTCGCGTTGGCGCCTGCACACGGTCACCGTCGAACAGGAGGCGGACGGCGAAGCGGTGTACGGGGCACTGTTCGCGGGGTCCGGAAACTCCTTCTGGCTCGATTCGACCACCCCTGACCACGGCACCGGCCGTTTCTCCTACCTGGGGGATGACTCCGGCCCGCTGTCCCGCGTCTGGACCGGACGGGTGGGCACACTCCTCGACGACCTGGCGGCCGACCTGGCGGCCAACACCATCGACACCGATGACGAGGACTTCGGGTTCACCCTCGGCTGGGTCGGTTGGCTGGGCTACGAACTGAAGGCGGAGTGCGGTGGCTCGGCGGCGTGGCAATCGCCCCACCCGGACCTGGGCATGATCTTCGCGGACCGGGCCATCGTCATCGACCACGCCCTGCGTCGCACCCATGTCATCGCCCTCATCGGCTCGGAGCACGACCGTGCCCAGCGTGCCTGGTGCACCTCGACGGCCGGGCGGATCGCTGACCTGCGGGTCGGGGCGGTGGGGGAGCACGGTGAGGTCGGTCGGCTCCGGGCGCGGCACTCCCGCGACGAATACCTGGCGCTCGTGGACACCTGCCTGGAGGAGATCCGGCAGGGCGAGACCTACGAGGTGTGCCTGACCAATGAACTGCGGGCGTCAGGTGAGCTGGAGGCGTGGCCGGCCTACCGGGCGCTGCGCGCGGCCAACCCGACCCCCTTCGGGTCACTGCTGCGGATCGGCGGGGTGGACGTGCTGGCGTCAACTCCGGAACGTTTCCTGCAGGTTAAGGGAGGTGTCGCCGAGTCCCGACCCATCAAGGGCACCCGTCCTCGCAGTGCGGATCCGCGCGAGGATGCCCGTCTGCGCTCCGACCTGGCGGTCAACGAGAAGGACCGCGCGGAGAACCTCATGATCGTCGACCTTGTGCGCAACGATCTCACCCGGGTCGCCGAGCCCGGGACCGTCCGCGCTGAACCGCTTTTCGACGTCGAGTCCTACGCCACCGTCCACCAGCTCGTCTCCACGGTGACGTGCCGGCTGGCAGTGGGGCGCACGGCCGTCGACGCGGTGCGGGCGACGTTCCCGGGCGGTTCCATGACGGGCGCGCCGAAGATCCGCACCATGGAGATCATCGACCGACTCGAGCAGGGGCCGCGCGGCATCTACTCCGGCGGGATCGGCTACTTTTCGTTGAACGGTGACATGGACCTGTCCATGGTGATCCGCACGATCGTCTCCGACGGTGCGGGAGTGGGCTACGGCGTCGGCGGGGCCGTCATCGCACTCTCGGACCCGGTGGGGGAGTACGAGGAGACCATCACCAAGTCTGCGCCGCTGCTGCGCCTGGTGGGGCAGGACTTCCCGCAGTGACCCTCCTCCGCTGGGACGACGGGGTGTGGACGCCCACGGAGGAGCCGGGCACGACCCCGGATGTGGTGGACTCGTGGCTGCAGCGCGACGGACACGTCGATTACTGGCACCTGCACAAGCGGCGTTTCGGCCACGCCGGGTTCATGGATGCGGCTGTTGCGCGGGTGTGTGCTGAGGGGTGGTGGTTCCCGCGCGTCGAGAAGCACGGGGATGTCCTCTACCTGCGGGTGCGCCCGGCGCCCGCGCTGCGCACGGAGACCGTGCTGTGGATACCGGCCACCCCGGATCCGCGTCGTCGGCCACGGGTGAAAGGGCCTGACCTGGAGGTTCTCAGGGATCTGCGGGAGCAGGCGCAGGGTTTCGGGGCGGACGACGCGCTTCTGTGGACCGCTGACGGCCTGGTGGCTGAGGGGGCGCACTGCGCGGTCGCGTGGTGGGAGGACGGGCGTCTCATGGTGCCGGAGCATCCGGACCAGCTGCCCTCGACGACGGTGGCGGCGACGCGGCAACGTAGGGAGGTGGATACGCGACCCATCACCGTGGAGGAGCTGCGGACCTTCCCCGTGTGGGCCGGTTCCGCTCTGCACGGGTGGACCAGGGTTGTCGGATGGGTGGGACCGGACGGCGGGCGTGGACAGGCCGAACCTGCCGCGGGGGAGCTCCCGTAGATCGTCGGCCGGCTGTTCGCGGTATGAAATGTCAGACCTGCCAGTCGCCGAGGGCACCCTCCAGGGCGCCCAGGGATGCCTCGATGAGTGGCCATCGCTGGTCCGCGGGGCAGCCGTCCTCCACCCAGTGGCGTCCGGCGGCTTCGAGGAAGCCGACCCAGCCCCACAACGCCCACAGGTGGCGGGGGTGGTCACCGACCCCGATGATCTCCCGCAGTTTCTCCACCAGTGCCGAGGCGGCGGCCCGGCGGTGGACGACGGCTGCCTCGGGTTCGCCGATGCCGGGGACAAGGGTGTGGTCGGCGGCGAGGGCGTCGAGGTTGTCCTGCAGCAGGGTGGACACCCGGTCGCGGGTGGAGTGTCCGGTGGGGAGGGGGGCATCGGTGAGAGAACGCAGTGAGTCCTCGACGAGGGCGGCGTAGAGGCCCGCCTTGGAGCCGAAGTAGTGGAACACCAGGGATTGTGAGCTGCCCGATGCGGCGGCGATGGCGGGTACGGAGGCGTCTGGGTAGTGGGTGGTGGAGAAATGTTCGCGTGCGGCGGCGAGGATGGCGGCGCGGCGTTCTCCGGTGGACAGTCGTCTTCTGGTACTCACGGTTGACAACCCTACCCGTTGTTGAGTTAAGGTCAATAACAGTTACTGACTTCCCCTCAATAGGAGATCCCATGCTCGACCACGCCATCTTCTGGCACGTCTACCCTCTCGGGGCCACCGGTGCCCGCATCCGCGACTGGACAGCCGCGGACGAGGGGCACCGCCTCACCGACCTCAACCAGTGGCTCGACTACCTCATCGATCTCGGGGCGAACTGCCTGCTGCTCGGCCCGGTCTTCGCGTCGAGCACCCACGGCTACGACACGCTCGACCATTACCGCATTGACCCCCGCCTGGGCGACGACGCCGACTTCGACGCCCTCATCGCCGCCTGCCACGAGCGAGGCATCAAGGTGCTTCTCGACGGCGTCTTCAACCACGTCGGCATCCACCACCCGATGGTCGCCGAGGGCGGTCCCGTCCGGCGCCTGCCGGACGGTGCACCGGAACCCTGGGAGGGGCACGGCGACCTCGCCCTGCTCGACCACGAGGACCCCCGCACAGAGGAACTTGTCGTCGACGTGATGAATCACTGGCTGGACCGCGGTATCGCCGGCTGGCGCCTCGATGTCGCCTACTCCGTGCCCGCCTGGTTCTGGGCGAAGGTCGTCGACCGGGTGCGCGGGAAGCACCCGGACGCCGTCTTCCTCGGGGAGATCATCCACGGCGACTACCTGGAACTCGTCCACGACGGCCATCTGGACACCGTCACCCAGTATGAACTGTGGAAGGCGATCTGGTCCTCGATCAGGGACACCAACTTCTTTGAGCTCGAACACGCCCTCAGGCGCCACGACGAGTTTGTCGCGCAGGCCCCGATGCAGACCTTCGTGGGCAACCACGACGTAGACCGCATCGCCAGCGTCGTCGGGGCCGAGGGGGCGGCCCTGGCTGCCGTGCTGCTGTTCACGTTGCCCGGCGTTCCGAGCGTCTATTACGGCGATGAGCAGGCCTTCACCGGCGTGAAGGGGGAGGGCTTCTCGGCGGATGACGCCGTTCGCCCGCCGCTGCCGGACACCCCGGAGGAGCTGGCGCTGATGGGGCGGTGGATGTTCGAACTCCACCAGGAGCTCATTGCTCTGCGACGTCGCCACGCCTGGCTCGTCGACGCCCGCGTCGAGGTGCTCGAGACGGCCAACGAAGCCATCGCATACCGCGTCCACTGTGGCACTGCAGCCCTGACCGTGCGTCTGACGACTGCGCCGACGGTGAGTGCCCGTCTGGAGTTCTCCGACGGTGAGACCGTCGAGTACTCCTGGTAGCGGAAAGACCCCTTGACCGGCAGGTCAAGGGGTCTTCTCCGTCACGGGGTGTCAGTGCAGTGCGGGTTGTTCTACTTTGCGGGCGACGGGTGCCTTTTCCGCGACGATCTCCACCTGCGCCGGGGAACGCGGGATGAGGGCGGTGGCGACGGCGCCGATGAGGGCCGCACCAGCGAAGATCCAGAAGGAGGCCGTCGGGCCGAGTCCGGCTCCGATGATCAGGCCGCCGATGGCGGGACCGACGATGCCGCCCAGGCGACCGAAGCCGGCGACCCAGGAGACACCGGCGGCACGGGAGGCGGTGCCGTAGTAGTTGGAGGCCAGGCCGTAGGTGAGGACCTGGGTGCCGATGACACCGATGCCGGCGAGGACGATGAACGGGTACATCGGGGCCACGGAGGAGAGCATCGGCAGGACGGCCAGGGACACCGCCGCCAGGGCGAAGGTGGAGGTGATGACGGCCTTCGCGCCGATCCTGTCGGCGATCCATGAGGCGGTCAGGCCACCGACGACGGCTCCACCGTTGAGGAAGAGCAGGGAGTACAGGGAGTCGTGTGCGGAGGCCCCGTTGGACTGCATGATCTTCGGCAGCCAGGTGTTCAGTCCGTAGGTGGACAGCAGGCCGATGAAGGACATGGCACCGATGAGCAGGGTGCCGATCAGGTAGGAACGGGAGAAGATGCCGGCGAAACCGGTCTTCTCGACGTCCCGGGCATCCGTGCCGGTCGGTGCTGCGGTGACCGGACTCCTGAGGAAGGTGTCCTCCGGCAGGCCGTGACGGGTGCAGACGTCGCGTGCATCAGTGTGGCGGCCGCGGCTGACGAGCCAGCGCGGGGACTCGGGCAGTGCGAACCAGGCGAGCGGGAGCAGGAAGAGGAGCGGGGAGGCTCCGATCATGAACAGTCCGCGCCAGCCGATGGCGTCCTCGAGGAAGAGGGCGAACAGGGAGGCCATGACACCACCGGCGGGGACGCCGGAGTAGACGATGGCGTTGAACAGGTTGCGGCGGTTGGCCGGTGCGAACTCGGCGATGATGGCGCCGCCGGTGGCGACGATCATGCCGACGCCCAGTCCGGTGACGAAGCGCAGGAAACCGAACATGACGATCGAGGACGACAGGGCGGTCAGCGCCATGCCGACGGAGAACCACACGATGGCGGTGAGCATGACCCGACGGCGGCCGATGCGGTCACCGATGGCACCGGCGGACAGGGCGCCGATGAGGACGCCGATCATGGCCCAGGAACCCAGTGTGCCGGCAATCGCCGGGGAGAGCTGTCCGATGTGCGAGGGATCCTCGAGCAGGGTGGAGAGGACGGCACCGTAGATGACGAGGTCGTAGCCGTCGAAAAGAATGGAGATGCCGACGACGGCGAGAATGAGGTACACCGTGCGGCGGTGAGCCGGTGATGTCCAGGTGTCGGGGGAGTTCACGGGGATGGTCCTTCTGTAGTGCGGAAACTCTCTGTGACGGAGAGGATGACCAAACCCTAGAAGTGATCCACCGCACAATATACTAGGGCAGCCCCTAGTGACGTCTCCGGGGGATCATGTCCGAAAGTCTGTACCTGGAGGGCTTGTGCAGGTGGCATGCCGAATCAGCGGGGCAGAAGAAAAGAGGCAGGAAAGCGCAAGCACCCCCGTCCGGGGTGGGCGGGGGTGCGTAAAACGGACAAATTACTCTTCCGCGTCCTCCGGAGAGTCCTGGGCGGCGGCCTCCGCGCGCCCTTCGGCGAGCGCGGTACGGGCGGTACGCAGCCAGTCGGGCTGATTCTCCAGCAGGGCCTTGATCTCATCGGTGGTCAGCGGCTTGTCCATGTTGTTGCGCTTGAGCGCTGCGATGGTGATGCCGAGCTTCTGGGCCACGATCGGGCGCGGGTGCGGGCCGGTGCGGCGCAGTTCGGCGAGCCACTCCGGTGGGCTCTCCACCATCTCCTTGAGTTCGGCGTGGGTGACCGCGCCGGCCTGGAACTCCTCCGGCGTGGCGGGCAGGTAAATGCCGAGCTTCTTGGCCGCGGTCTGCGGCTTCATTGCTCGGCCGGACGGCTGACGTGCGGAGTCTTCATTCACGCCCCCAACGGTAGCATTACCCCCATGTTGCGCCTGAGCTTCGTCACCGGCACCGAACCCGACAAGTGGTTCACCCGCTTCCGTGACCGCACCCCCCACCGCTTCGTCACCACCGATTCGGTGGATCCCCTGGCAGAGCTTCTCGACGACCGCGCCGACCTCGCCCTCGTGCGCCTGCCCGACGCACGACTCACCGATGAACACCACGTCGTTGTCCTCTATCCGGAGGCGACGGGCATCGCGATGCCGAAGGATCATGAGCTCACCCTGCTGGATGCGGTTGCCGCCGAGGACATCGAGGGGGAGATCATCAACTGGTCGACGCCGGAATCGGGGGAGGTCGACGTTGATGAGGTGCGCGCCGGGCTGCAGGTGGTCGCCGCCAACGTCGGTGTGCTCATCGCGCCACGGCCCCTCATCAAGGTGCTCTCCCGTCGGCAGATCGAGCACCGTGACTACGTCGGGGAGGCCCCCGGCACCGAGATCGCCCTCGTGTGGCTCCGGGAGAAGGACTCGGAGGCGGTCCAGGACTTCGTCGGCATCGCCAGGGGACGGACCCCCAACACCTCCCGGCAGGCGGCGACGAAGCGCACCGCGCGGGAGAAGGCCCTGGCCAGGCAGGAGCGCCGGGAGAAGCAGAAGCCACAGAAGCCACAGCGTCCGCAGCGGCCCCGGCGGCGTCGATAAGCAGGAAACGTAACCCAGAGTTAATCTCACACCCATGTAGTTTCCACTTTCCCGCGATAGGTTCGGGGACAACCGGGCGGCACTCAGCACCAGCCCCCACCCCGCCACCCGGCCCGCGCCCGTCGCGCTGGTACCGGCCCGGCGGGAGGCACCACCAGGACTGCTGACAGGAGACGCTGTGGCTCCGGGTACCCGGAGCCACAGCACTGGGGAGCCTGCCATGACCGAGCCGATCACCGCCCACCTGCCCGCGTACGAGCTGGACACGCGCCGGGACGTCATCACCCGCACCTACGTCATCGACACGTCAGTGCTTCTGTCTGACCCGTGGGCCCTGCGCAGATTCGCCGAACACGAGGTCGTCCTGCCCGTGGCGGTGATCACGGAACTGGAGGCCAAACGGCACCACCCGGAACTGGGCTGGTTCGCACGTCAGGCGCTCCGCACGCTCGAGGATCTGCGTTCCACCTATGAACGTCTCGACCAGCCCGTGCCGGTCAACGTCGACGGTGGCACGCTGCGCGTGGAACTCAACCACCAGGACCAGACACAGCTGCCCGCTGCCTTCCGTGGTACCGAGGGCGATCACCGTATCCTCGCCTGTGCCCTCAACCTGCAGTACGAGGGCCACGACACGACGCTGGTGACCAAGGACGTGCCGCTGCGGGTCAAGGCCGGCGCCGTCGGACTCCACGCCGACGAGTACCACGCCCGGGACGTCGTGCTCACCGGTTACACCGGCATGGCCACGGTCCACATCGACGCTGTGACCGTCGACCAGCTCTACCGGGAGGGAGAGGTCATCCTCGACGATGCCGCCACCACCGACACCGGGACCTTCGTCGCCGAGCTGCCCGTGCACTGCGGCATCACGCTGACCACCTCCACCCAGTCCGCGCTGGGGCGCCTCACCGCAGACGGCGCAGTCCGCCTCGTGCGCGGCGACCAGAACGCCTTCGGTCTGCAGGGACGCTCCGCCGAGCAGCGCATCGCGCTGGACCTGCTGCTGGACAACCACGTGGGTATCGTCTCCATCGGTGGTCGCGCCGGCACCGGCAAATCCGCGTTGGCGCTGTGCGCCGGGTTGGAGGCGGTGCTCGAGCGCAACGAACACCGCCGCATCGTCGTCTTCCGTCCCCTCTACGCCGTCGGCGGTCAGAACCTCGGCTACCTGCCCGGCTCCGAGACGGACAAGATGAACCCGTGGGCGCAGGCGGTGTTCGACACACTCGATGGAGTGGTCTCCGACAACGTGATGGAGGAGATCCGGGCGCGCGAACTCATCGAGGTCCTGCCGCTCACCCATATCCGGGGCCGCTCGCTGCACGACTCCTTCGTCATTGTCGACGAGGCACAGTCCCTCGAACGTAACGTCCTGCTCACGGTGCTCTCCCGCCTGGGCCGTGGCTCCAGGGTGGTGCTCACCCACGACGTCGCCCAGCGCGACAACCTGCGGGTGGGACGTCACGACGGCGTGCAGGCGGTGATCGAGAAGCTCAAGGACCACGAACTCTTCGCCCACATCACCCTGCAGCGTTCCGAGCGCTCCGCCATCGCGGAACTGGTCACCGATCTGCTCGAGGACGACCGCTAGCTCTTCCGGGGGGAGGGACAGGCACGGGAACCGCGGGCGCGTTCCGTTTGCGGGCCTTCGTGGACGTGGGGGACAATCTCCGCATGGTAGACGCGACTTTCACGCTCCGACCCATCCGGCCCGAGGACTACCCCCAGGTCCGATCCATCTATGAGGCCGGGTTGGAGTCCGGACACGCCACCTACGAAACGAAGGCTCCCACGTGGGGGCAGTTCACGCACGCCAAGATCATGGAGACCGTGTTCGTCGCCGTCGAGAATGACGACCCTGACAAGCTTCTGGGTTGGGTTGCGGCCGCCCCCATCTCGTCGCGTGCCGTGTTTCACGGTGTGGTGGAGAACTCCATCTACATCCACCCTGACGCCCGTGGCCGCGGTGTCGCCGGCGCCCTGCTCGACAAGCTCATCGAGGTGTGTCAGGAACTGCACAAGTGGGGCATCCACGCGTGGGTGTTCCCGGAGAACACCGGCTCCGCGAACCTGCACATGTCCCGCGGCTTCGAGAAGGTCGGCACTTTCCACCACCTGGCCAAGATGACCTACGGTGACCTCGCCGGCCAGTGGCGCGACACCGACATCTACGAGAAGCTGCTGCCCAAGCCCGAGGGGGGTAACGGGGGCGACGAGGGCTGAGACCGACCACGGGTGGAGCATGTCATGCGATGGATTCAGGCATGATACTGATGCCTGCTGAAAGGACTTCTCCGATGTCTCCCGCGCGAGTCGTGTCCGTCCTTGCCACCTGCATGCTGGCTGTTGCCGGTGTTCCCCGGCCCCGGCAACCCCGGGGCCGTTGAGCTCCGGGGTACCCGGAGCTGATCAGGTGCCCACGTCGCGTCCCGTGCCTGTGGCCTCCCCGGTGGGGACGTGGGGCACCGGAGCGGAACACGAGCCGCGGATCGGGATCAGCGATGACGGACGTCTCGGCGGCCACGACGGATGCAACTCCTTCGGCACCACCTGGCGTGCGGCAGGGGAGAGCGGCCTCATCATCGAGACCGGTCAGTGGGGCTCCACCATGCGCTACTGCGGCTGGGAGTGGTTCCCTGCCGCCCGGTCGGCCACGATCGATGGCGACGTGATGACCGTCCATGACGCATCCGGCACGATACTCGGGTCGCTCGCCCGGCAGGAGTCGGACACCCGTTCATGAAGACGTCACGCCGCCCACCCGGTCACCGGGTGGGCGGCGTGACGTCTACAGGTCAGGCTGCTATTCGATGGTCTCCTTGAGCCTTTCCTCGCGGACGGGCAGGAGCAGCAGCAGAGCGAAGATCGTGAGCGGCACCATGAGCAGGAACACCGGCGTCAGGCCGTCGTTGTAGCTTGACAGCACGACTTCGCGGATCGGGCCGGGCAGCTCCACGACGGTTGCGGGGGTCAGTGAGTTCGCCGCTCCGCCGCCCTCGGAGAAGGCCTCGGCGTAGGCCGCACCCTGCGGTCCCATCTGCGCGAAGGTGCCGGGAAGGCGCTCCGCCAGATTCGTCTGCAGGTTGTGGATGAACATCGAACCGACCAGGGACGCACCCAGAGAGGATCCGATCTGTCGGAAGAAGTTGTTCGACGCGGTGGCGGTACCGACCATGGCGATGGGGAAGGAGTTCTGCACGATGAGGATAAGCACCTGCATGACCAGGCCGAGTCCGAAACCGAAGACGAAGAACAGGCCGCCCAGCTGCACCAGAGTGGTCTCCACGGTGAGGCGGGAGAGCAGGAACAGGGCGAGGCTGATCACGCCCATGCCGATGACGGGGTACCACTTGTAGTTGCCGTGGCGGGAGATGAAGAATCCGGAGACCGTCGAGGTGCCGATCATGCCCACCATCATCGGGATCATCATCAGGCCGGCGTTGGTGGGGGTGAGCGTGTGCACCATCTGCAGATACGTCGGCAGGTAGCCGAGCGCACCCATCATGGCCAGACCCATGACGGTGCCGGCGGCGGTGGTGAGCACCATGTTGCGGTTACGGAACAGCTTCATGGGGATGAGCGGGTTCTCGGCCCGCTGCTCCACCAGGAAGAAGAGGACCGCGCCGCTGATCGTGGTGGCGATGAGGCCGAGGATGACCGGGTCGGTCCACTCGTACTGCAGGCCGCCCCAGGTGGTGAACAGGACGAGAGAGGCGGTGGTGAGCGTCAGGAGCAGCGTCCCCAGCCAGTCGAAGCTGCCGGGGGCCTGCCCGCGGCGCAGGCGCAGGACCAGTAGGGAGATGGTGAAGGCGAGGACACCGAGGGGGACGTTCATCCACAGGCCCCAGCGCCAGCCCGGGCCGTCGGTGAACCAGCCTCCGAGTACCGGGCCGAGCACCGAGCTCAGTCCGAAGGTGGCGCCCATGATGCCCATGAACTTGCCGCGTTCACGGGCGGAAACGACCTCGGCGACGATGGCCTGGGAGGTCACCATCATGCCGCCGGCGCCGAAGCCCTGAATGGCGCGGGCGGCGATGAGCAGCTCCATGGACTGTGCGAAGCCGCCCATGATGGAGCCGATGACGAACACGGCGATGCCGAAAAGGTAGAGCCACTTGCGGCCCACCATGTCGCCGACCTTGCCGAAGATGGGCATGGCGATGGTCATGGTCATCATGAAGGCGGAGATGAGCCAGCTCATGTGATTGACTCCGCCGAGTTCGCCGACGATGGTCGGCATGGCGGTGGAGAAGATCATCTGCCCCAGGGAGCTCATGAGCATGGTGGTGAGCAGTGCGACGAATATGAGCCCGACGCGCGGGGCCGGGGTCTGTGACTGTGACTGTGACTGTTCAGCGGTTGTCACCATGTCAACTCCTTTGCTAGTTGGGTGATGATGGTGCCGGTCTCCGCCAGGTCGAGGGACTCTGCGGCGGGAAGGTCGGGGCAGGGGGTGAGGCGGTGCATGTGCACCCACACGGTCTCGCGGATGAGGCCGGAGATGATCGCCGCCTCCACGGGGAGGGGCTGGTCAGGGAGGCGGCGGTCGGCGGGGTGGTCTTCGAGATGTCTCTCAATGAGTCCGTGCACCAGCGTCGACTGCTCCCGGAAGCGGTTGATCGACATGAGGGCCGCCGCCGGTTCAGCGGCGATGATGCGTTGTCTCCGGACGCGGACGGTGGCCAGGTGCCCGGCGTCGGTACCGGGCTCGAGGTCCTCGCTCTCTGCGTCGTGGAGGGAGGCGGCGATGTGCTCGAGGGCGGACTTGACGAGATTGTCGGACGGCGTCGCGACAAACTCCTCCTGCCGCTCGGGGGAGAGCATCATCGGTGAGACCCCGAGTACGGCCTCGTCCTTGGAGTCCATGTAGTTGAAGAAGGTACGGCGGGAGATGTCCGCGTCGCGGCAGATGTCCTCGACGGTGACGTTATCGAAACCGTGCTTCTCGACGAGCGCGGTCGCCGCATCCTCGATCCGGCGGAAGGTGGCCCGCCGTTTCCGTTCGCGTAGGGGGGTTGTATCATTCACAGGGTGCAATGTTACACCCAGTGCATGTTTGCACTCAACTGCAAAGTTTTGTCCGGTCAGGACAGGTAGTCTCAGAGGCAATGATTCTCCGCCGCCTCCGTCTCCTGCGCGAACGGAACCGACCTGACCTGCATTTCCCCGGGCTCACGAAAGGACAGGCGGGCGAACTCCGCTCCGCACTGCGTCGCGCCCTCGCCGAAAAGGGTGCCACCGTGCGTTACGACGGACGCCACGCCGTCATAGAGCACTCCCGCCACGGCCGGGTCACTGTCAACCTGGAGAAGCTCATCAGCGACGTCGCCGCCTCCCAGCACCCCAAGGCGGCCCGCTCCATGGCCCGCGCCTTTATTTCCTCCGTACTCGACTCGGAGGACACGGAGACGCTTGGCACCGCTGATCTTTATGCCGGCCTGCGCCTGCGCGTCGCCCCCACGACCCACCTCGTGCCCGAGGAACAGGAGGTCATCTCCGCCGCCACGCTGTACGGGTTCACCCAGGACACGGCGGTCACCCTCGTCTTCGACACCGAACTCTCCATCCAGACCATGCCTCTGGAGCGTCTGAGCCCCCACGATGACCTGGACACCCTGGCACGGGCGGCGCGCAACAACCTGCGGACCGAGCTGCTGAACCTCAACGTCCACGCCCAGCTCCACCCCGGCTCCGAGGACCGCCCGGGCGCCCGTTTCCGTTCCTTCGAGTCAGGCAGCTACTACACGGCGTCGGCAGCGATCCTGCTCGCGGAGATCCTGCCTGTCTGGGCCCCCGATCTGGATCTCTCCCGGGGTGTGCTGTTTGCCATGCCGACCCGTCACATCCTCCTCGTCCGGGAGGTCACCACCGGGGAGGACCTGCTCGAGGGACTGGGAAGATTGGCGCCTGTCGCCGCTCAGGTTGCGGTCGACGGGTCGCATACGATCTCCCCGCTGCTGCATCTGTGGCACAACGGTGAGATCACCACGCTGACCTCCTTCGACCAGGAGGCGCGTGAACTCAAGATCACCCCGACGCCCTACCTGCTCGAGCTCATGGCGGGGGAGGACGGAGCGTTCTGACGTTCGGCGGCGGAGACCTGCTTCACGCGGTCACCGAGCACCTTGAACAGCATGCCCAGTCCAACCGACATGATGATGTGGCCGAGACCCGCCATGCCCGAGATCGCGGCGTCCGGCATCGACAACTCACCGCCGTCGACCTGCACCATACCGCGCACCACCATGAGGATCACCGTCATGGCGAGGCCGATGTTGTAGACCCACAGCGTGGCCTTGAACAGCTTGTGGCCGCTGATCTGGAAGCCCCGGTCCAGGGCCAGCAGCACCAGGTGCACGAGGAGGCCCAGGACGAGCATGTGTGTGTGCAGTGTCGAGAGCTGGGTGGGGCCGGTGAAGTCGGCGAGCTTCGTCCACTCGCGGTAGAACACTCCCGACACGAGGCCGAGGATGAGCCAGGTGAGTGCGAGGTTGTACAGGGGCTTCAAGACGGATCACTTCCATGTGGATGGGGGAATACTGTCCTCCATCGTAAGTTGGAAATCTGGCCAATCGTCAGGTGATTCCGGCCTGCACCAGGGAAATCAACCGATCCATGTACCCCGGCACAGGGGAACGCCCCGGGCGTTCCCGGAGGGGGAGCGCCCGAGGCGTCGGAAAGCGGTGGTGACTAGTCGCGGTCGGTGTTGGCCATCGCGAGGACGTCAAGACGCTTGTCCAGCTCCTCCTCGGTGAGCTTCTCGCCGTCGACGAAGCCCATGTCGATGACGGTCTGGCGGATGGTCTTGCCCTCGGCCAGCGCGGTCTTGGCGACCTTGGCGGCGTTCTCGTAACCGATCGCGGAGTTCAGCGGGGTGACGATGGACGGGGAGGACTCGGCCAGGGTGCGCATACGCTCGACGTTCGGCTCGATGCCGTCGACGAGGCGCTCTGCGAACACGCGGGCGGTGTTGGCCAGCAGGCGCGAGGACTCGAGGACGTTACGTGCCATCACCGGGATGAACACGTTGAGCTCGAACTGGCCCTGGGAACCGGAGAAGGCGACGGCGGCATCGTTGCCGATGACCTGCGCGGAGACCTGGGTGGCGGTCTCACACAGGACCGGGTTGACCTTGCCCGGCATGATGGAGGAGCCCGGCTGCAGGTCCGGCAGGTGGATCTCGGCGAAGCCGGTCAGCGGGCCGGAGCCCATGAGGCGGATGTCGTTGGCGATCTTGTAGAGGGAGACGGCCACGGTCCGCATGGCACCGGAGAACTCGACGAGTGCGTCGCGGTTCGCCTGCGCCTCGAAGTGGTTCTTCGCCTCAGACAGCTGCGTGACACCGGTCAGCTCGACGAGGACCTCGGTCACCTTGGCTCCGAACTCCGCCGGGGTGTTCAGGCCGGTGCCGACGGCGGTGCCGCCGATCGGGAGCTCACCGAGACGCTCGACGGTGGACTCGATGCGCTCGATACCCAGCTCGATCTGACGTGCGTAGCCACCGAATTCCTGGCCCAGGGTGACCGGGACGGCGTCCATGAGGTGGGTACGGCCGGATTTGACGATGTCCTTCCACTCCACGGCCTTCTTGGCCAGGGAGTCCTGCAGCACCTTCAGACCCGGGATCAGGTCGTTGACGGCGGCCTCGGTGGCGGCGACGTGGGTCGCGGTCGGGAAGGTGTCGTTCGAGGACTGGCCCATGTTGACGTGGTCGTTCGGGTGCACCTCCACGCCGTTGCGCTTGGCGATGGAGGCGATGACCTCGTTGGTGTTCATGTTGGAGGAGGTGCCGGAGCCGGTCTGGAAGACATCGATCGGGAACTCGGCGTCGTGCTTGCCGTCGGCGATCTCCTGGGCGGCGGCGATGATGGCGTCAGCCTGCTCCGCAGCCAGCAGACCGAGGTCCTTGTTCGCCTGGGCGCAGGCGGCCTTCAGCAGGCCCATGGCGCGGATCTGCGCGGACTCGAGACCACGGAAGGAGATAGGGAAGTTCTCCACGGCACGCTGGGTCTGGGCCTGCCACAGTGCGTTCACCGGGACCTTGACCTCACCCATGGTGTCGTGTTCGATGCGGAATTCCTGCTCGGTCATGGATAACCACCTTTATTTATCTGAAGTTGGGACATGGGAACTGGCCCGGCGGGGATGCAACTACTGAGAGGGACGCCGGGAGGGTCCCCTCTCAGTATGACGGAAAACCCGGACTAGGCGGAAGGGTCCTTGGAGTAGTCGATCACGGAGTACTCCTGCAGCTTGGCCAGCTGGTGGCGGGACTCGACGAAACGCACTGTGCCGGACTTCGAACGCATGACCAGGGAACGGGTCGTCGCACCGTTGGCACGGTAGGAGACACCACGGAGCATGTCGCCGTTGGTGACGCCGGTGGCGGCGAAGAAGCAGTTGTCGGAGGCGACCAGGTCATCGATGCCCAGGATACGGTTCAGGTCGTGGCCGGCCTCGCGGGCGCGGCCTGCCTCAGCGTCATCGATCGGCCACAGCTTGCCCTGGATCTCGCCTCCCATGCACTTGAGGGCACACGCGGTGATGATGCCCTCCGGGGTGCCACCGACGCCCATGGCGATGTCGATGGAGTTGGAGTCCTGCGCGGCTGCGATGGCGCCGGCGACATCACCGTCACGGATGAGGCGGACCTTGGCGCCCGCCCGGCGGATGTCGGCGATGAGCTCGACGTGGCGCGGGCGGTCCAGAACGATGACGGTCACGTCGGAGGGGGCGATGCCCTTGGCCTTGGCCACGGCGTTGATGTTGTGGGCGGCCGGGGCCTCGATGTCCACGACACCGGCTGCCTCCGGACCGACGGCGATCTTGTCCATGTAGAACACCGCGGAGGGGTCGTACATGGAGTGGCGGTCAGCGGCGGCGATGACGGAGATGGCGTTCGGGCGTCCCTCGGCCATCAGGGTGGTGCCGTCGACCGGGTCCACGGCGATGTCGACCTCCGGGCCGTCGCCGGTTCCCACCTGCTCGCCGTTGAACAGCATCGGGGCCTCGTCCTTCTCCCCCTCGCCGATCACGACCACGCCGTTCATGTTGACGGAGTTGATGAGCTGGCGCATCGCGTCCACGGCGGCGCCGTCACCCTCCTCCTTCATGCCACGGCCGACCCACCGACCCGATGCGAGCGCAGCGGCCTCGGTGACGCGGACGAGCTCCATCGCGAGGTTGCGGTCTGGTACTTCCTTACGGGGTGCATTCATGGTCAGTGGCCTCCTGCAGGCGGGTTCTTGTATGACAGCGTGCTTCTTCAAGGGCAGTGGAGTGTTCCTCCGTCCGCCTCTCCGCTATTCTTCCACCGATCCGGGCTGGTGGTGTTGGTTTGTCCACCCGAAAGAGGGGACTGGTGCCCAACGGCTGACGCAGATACCGCTCCGGAGGCCTGTCTGACATACTTGTCGGCGTGTCTGCAGCGGAAAAGCCCAGGATCTTCCAGGACGGCCGGGACATGTTCCTGTCCCTGGCCCTCATCGTCGTCCTCATGGTCGTCAGCGTCGGTGCCACCGGCCTGTGCACCTACGAACCCGGAGCACCGGAGGGTGGCCCGGTACGCGAGGTCGACGCCCACACCTTCATGGACATGGAGGCCAAGGCCGCGGCGTTCCCCGTCCGCATGCCGGAGAACCCTGACGGCTGGGTGACCAACTCCGCTCGCCGCGGACAGGTGAACCAGACTCCCGCCCCGATCGTCGGCTGGGTGACCGAGGACCGCGGTTTCATCCAGCTCACCCAGACCGGTGAGTCGCTCGACGACGCCGTCCGTGGCATCGACCCGCACCCGCGTGAGCTCGACCGCACCCTCCGGGTCGCGGGCCACGAGGTGCAGGTCTACCACTCCGACGAGGCTGACGTACGTGACCTGTGGGCCGTCGACATGGGGGATGCACGCCTGCTGTTCTCCGGTGCAGGCAAGGATGCGGAGTTCGAGACCATCATCACGGCAGCCGTCGAGTCGGCGCCGCTGCCGACCGGGCAGGCTCAGCCGCAGGGTTAGGCCTCCGGCTCGGCGACCCGTCCCAGGGCCTCCTCCACGCGACGCGACGCGCCGTCGAGGTGTTCCTCGCAGCGGCGGGCCAGGGCCTCGCCCCGCTCCCAGTACTTCAGGGACTCGTCGAGTCCCATCTGTCCCAGCTCGAGGATCTTCACGGTCTCGATCAGTTCGTTCCGCGCCTGCTCGTAGCTCAGGGTGTGCACCTCAGGGAAGGCGTCCTGGCCTGCCTGTCCGCTGCCGATGGTGTTGTCGTTCATGGGTCTCCTCTAGTCTGCCGGCGTCGCGGACATGCCCGCGGCCGTGATGGAACCGTCCGCCACGCGGATGCGCAGCTGGCTGCCCGGCGGGGCCTGGTCGATGCTCATGACCACCTCGGGCGGCGTGCCGTCGCGCGGGACGACCTGCACCACGGCGTAACCGCGGGACAGAGTGGCGGCCGGTCCCAGTGCGGCGACCTGCGCACGTAGGGACGCCACCTGGGCGATCTCGGTGTTGAGCAGATACTGCACGTCCCGGCGGAGGTCGGCCATCGCGCGGTCGATCTCCTCCCGGCGCTGCCGGATAGGGGTCATCGGGTCCGCCAGGGCGGGGCGCGAGCGTATCGACGCCAGCCCCTGTCGTTCCCGCTGCACCCAGCCACGCAGGGCCGCCGCCATGCGGGACCGCCCCTCGGCGATGAGGGCCCGTTCCTCCGCCACATCCGGCACGACCCGCTTGGCGGCATCCGTCGGGGTGGCGGCACGCAGATCGGCGACGTTGTCGAGCACCGGGTTGTCGGGCTCGTGTCCGATAGCCGAAACCACCGGGGTCCGTGCCGCCGCCACCGCACGCTGCAGTGCCTCCTCGGAGAAGGGGAGCAGATCCTCGACGGATCCGCCGCCCCGGGCGATGATGATGACGTCGACGAGGGGGTCGTCGTCAAGCACCTGCAGCGCGGTGATGATCTCCGGCACCGCCGTCGCCCCCTGGACCGGTGTGTTGATGACGCGGAAGTCGACCGCCGGCCAACGGTCCTGCGCCACGGAGAGCACGTCGCGTTCCGCGGCGGAACCGCGACCGGTGATGAGGCCCACCCGCCGGGGAAGGTAGGGGAGCGGCTTCTTGCGGGCAGGGTCGAACAGACCCTCCGCGGCGAGCCGGGCACGCAGACGTTCAATGCGGGCGAGCAGTTCGCCGATACCCACCGGGCGGATCTCCGTCACCCACAGGGAAAAGGAACCGCGACCCTCGTAGAAGGCGGGGCGACCGTGGATGACGACCCGGTCGCCGTCCCGCAGTGGTGAGGGCATGCCCTGGATGAGCGAGGTCGCGGCGGTGAGCTGGACGGAGGTCTCGGACTCGGTGTCGCGCAGAGTGAGGTAGGACAGCCGCCACGTCGGCTTCATGTTCACCTGTGTGAGCTGTCCCTCCACCCACACGGTGCCCAGACGCTGGATCCAGCCCTTGACCTCGGCATTGAGCCTTCTGACCGGCCACGGAGCCTCCGACGTGGACTTCCCACCTGCCATGTGACACTCCTGACAACGCATTCCCGGGACAGTGACGAGTCCCCAGTCTAGGCTTAACCGCCCACGTTGGTTAGGGTGGGGCCATGAGCGAAGCAGTCAAGAAGATTCTCCTCGCCGCCCCCCGCGGCTACTGTGCCGGTGTGGACCGCGCGGTCGAGACCGTTGAGAAGGCGTTGGAGAAGTACGGCGCCCCCGTCTACGTGCGCAAGGAGATCGTGCACAACCGTTACGTCGTCGATTCCCTCGCGGAGCGGGGCGCCGTCTTCGTCGACGAGACCGACGAGGTCCCCGAGGGAGCCCACCTGGTGTTCTCCGCCCACGGTGTGTCCCCGGCCGTCCACGAGGAGGCCGCCGCCCTCAACCTCAACACCCTCGATGCGACCTGCCCGCTGGTGACCAAGGTCCACAACGAGGTCAAGCGCTTCGTCCGTGACGGTTACCAGATCCTCTTCATCGGCCACGAGGGCCACGAGGAGGTCGAGGGCACCATGGGTGAGGCCCCCGACCACACGCACCTGGTCGACGGCGTGGAGGGTGTCGACAAGCTCCCCGATTTCCCCGCCGACCAGCCGCTCATCTGGCTGTCCCAGACGACCCTCTCGGTCGATGAAACCCTCGAGATCGTCGCCTCCCTCAAGCGTCGCTTCCCGGATCTGCAGGATCCGCCCTCCGACGACATCTGCTACGCCACCCAGAACCGGCAGGTGGCAGTCAAGGCGATCGCCCCGAAGTGTGACCTCATGATCGTGGTCGGTTCGCAGAACTCCTCCAACTCCAAACGACTCGTCGAGGTTGCCCTGGACGCGGGGGCCGACGAGGGACACCTCATCGACTTCGCCCACCAGATCGACGACGCCTGGCTCGAGGGCGTCGACACCATCGGCATCTCCTCCGGAGCCTCCGTCCCGGAGATCCTCGTCCAGGACGTGTTGAAGTACCTCGCCGAGCGCGGTTACGGCGACGTTGAGGAGGTCACCACCGCAGCAGAGACCATCATCTTCTCGCTGCCACGTGTGTTGCGTCCGGCGCGCACCTAGTTTCCCGCTTCTCGACGACCGCAGGCCTCGGCCTGCGGTCTTCTTCTGTCAGAACCGCCCGTCGTCGTGGCCAACTCATCGTCCGGGACGGTGGTCTGCGCGATCAGACGCTGGAGCGCAGGGTCTCTGCCGGGAGTGCGTCAGCCGTAGAGATCGTCGTCGAGGCGACGGTGGCGACGCGGTGGTTCGTGCTGCCCACGCGGGGACTCATGCTGTCCACGCGGGGGCATGGCACGACGTGGTGCCGGCCTACGGGAGGTGCCGCGGGCCTCTACTGCACGGGGGCGGGGAGGCTGGCGGTCGCGGTTGCGGGCGAGCAGCTCCTCGACGGTGACCTGATTGGTGCGACGACGTGCCCGGGAGGCGGTGTCGCGGTTGCGGCGATCGGCCTCGGCGGTGCGGCGGCGGTCCTGCAGGGCGGCGGACTGTGCGGCCCGTCCGGAGCGGCGGGAGAGCCAGACACGCAGAAGTGCGATGACTGTGGCGCCTGCGGTGACACCCATCAGCACCGGGAAGAACTGGGCGAGGGGGAAGATGGCGGTGACGATGCTCGTCGTGGAGAAGGCGTCCGCCCCCTCGGAGGCCAGCGAGCGGGTCACGGTCCACGCGGAGATGACCGTCATGACCGCGAAGAGCAGCGGGATCGAGGCGACGGTGAGAAACAGACCCCGGACCTCCGTGAACAACGCGGTGATGAGTGCGGCGACACCGAAGCAGAGCAGGTAGGGCGTACCGACTGACTGTCCGTTGATGCTCAGCAGCAGGCCGGTGATGAGGGCCGCGAGGACGATGGCGATGCCGGACCAGGTCGGCAGACCGGTGCTGCGGACGTGGGACCGGTTTCGGCTCCGGAGGCTCGAGGTGGACACGGGGACTTAGTCTAGCCGGTGTCCTCCCGGAAATGGTCGTCACCAGACCCGGAGGGAATCCGGGGGTCGGGCCCGACCGGGGAATGGAGTTGGCCGGCCATAAAGAGGTAGCTGCCGGCACGGGGATGACAGTGTATTTCGCTGATCCCCACTCACCCTGGCAACGCGGAACAAACGAAAATACCAACCGGTTGCTGCGGCAGTATTTCCCGAAGAAGACATCGATGAAGGGCTTCAGTCAGGCTGACCTGAATCAGGTGGCCGACAAGCTCAACAACCGTCCCCGGAAGGTCCTCGGATTCCGCACCCCCGCTGAGCAGTATGAAGCACTGTTGCGTTGACGGATTGAACCCAAGGAGGCCTTCTTCAGAATGTCGTTGGCGCGTTTGGCTTCGGCGAGTTCGGCTCTCAGCCTGCGGTTTTCTGTCTCGAGGTTGATCGATTCGGCGGGCCTGTGGGCACCGGAGTCTTTGTGTTTGCGGACCCAGACCCGCAGGGCTTCTTTCGAGACTCCGAGTTCATCCGCGATCCTGGTGACCGCCCCGTGGGCTGTGTCGGGATCGGCCTGGGCATGGAGGACGAGTTCTACAGCGCGCTGCTTGAGCTCGTCGGTGTACTTAATGGGCATGTAGAGATTTCCTTTTCCAGTTTCCTACCCTCCATTAAACCCGGGGCGAACCAAGTTACATCCTTGTCTTTATTCCAAACTCGTATAACACAAGATAACGACCGAGCGCCTTCCCGTTCAGGGGGGACCACCGGGATTTGCTTCGGCACAATGAAACGGCACATTTTCACTGGGATTTTACTTTCGCTCGGCCGGTGGAAGTTGTGCCGCAAAAGGATCGCCTAACGGCACAAGGGCACGGCTCCGTAGGCTGTGTTTCCATGAACACTGATCTACAGCTTCTGGCCGAACTCGATAACCGAGTTCGGCGCACCCGCAAAGCGGTTGGCATCTCGCAGGAGGAGCTGGTCCACCGGGTCGGGATGCACCGCACCTACGCCAGCTCTGTGGAATGCGGTGAACGCAATATCAGCGTGCTCAACCTGGTATCGCTAGCCTCCGCCCTCGAAGTTGATCCGGGAGAGTTCATTACCGGGCTCGCGCGTGAACCTCGCCACGTGCAGAAGTAGCCAGGCCGATAAGTACAGCGAACGAGACTCGGTTCCGTACACCAACGGGCACACCTGGAATCCGGCAACGCCCTAGCGCAATTCAACATCAGGCCCGGTCCTATAGCTCACAGATCACCACCTGTTGAGTAGGCACCTACCGGCCTCGCCACTGCCCGAGCCCCACCCCAAGAAGGATCTATCGGCGCGCCCATATAGGGGTGATTTTATTGTTAAAGGAAGTACTCGGCTGCGCCAATACTATAGGCAGGTTACAGTCAACTTGTCCACAGTCTTCTCACCCGTTTGGAGTATATTGGTGTTTCGAAGAAGAATGGTTACGGTGCTTGCCTCCGCCGTGGCCGTGATGGGGTTATTACCCGCGGTGGCTAGTGCGCAGTCCGAGCGGATCGTCACCCCGGAAGAGCGCGACGACTACGTGGCGGAGTTCTATGTCGATCCGGACAACCCGCCCGTGATCGATGGTGTCCGAGGCTTCACTGAGGCCGAGATCGACGAGTACCGGGACAAGGCCCGCCAGGCCGAGGCCTCCGGCCCGCCGCAGGACGAGATCACTCCCGGTGAGATGTGGTCGGACAAGGTCGGTCTGCCCGAGGGTGTGGACAAGGCCGAGGCTGACCAGTCCGAGGTCGCCATCGCCCGGGAGCAGTCCCAGCCACAGACTATGAGCCTGCTATGAGCCTGCAGGCGACTGCCACCCGGTGCCAGACCTTTTGGCTGGCACCCCAGGTGTGTGGGGCGATCTTGGACCGTTACGAGCAGCAGGGTGGTGTGACCAGCTGGCTGGGATTTCCTATTGAGCCGATGAGCCCGAACCCGGATGGCCAGGGCCAGCGACAGCGGTTCATGGGTGGCTTCATCTACTGGCACCCCGAGACCGGGGCTCACGCGGTGTCGAACCTGACGGCGCCGGTGTGGGAGCGCCACAGTTGGGAAGCCGGCTGGCTCGGTTATCCTCTGGGCGGAGAAGTCCCCGTGCAGGGGTCGAACTTGCTCGATGGAGAGCTCAATGGCTGGGTGCAAGAATTTCAAGGTGGCCGCATCTACCGCACCCCGATGCTGGAAGGATTTCAGGTCGCTAGCATCAATGGACTAATTCTCGACCGGTGGCTTGAGCTGGGAGGAACTAACAGCGAACTCGGCTTTCCCCTTGCCGATGAAGCGAAAGCACCTGATGGAGAGGGAAGGTTTAGCATCTTTCAACACGGTGCTATTTACTGGCACCCACAATATGGAGCTTGGGAGACCCGCGGAGCGGTAGGGGAAATATGGAGCATGCTTGGAGGGGTGGAGTCAGAGTGGGGATATCCCATTTCCGCTCCAGTCCTTGATACTGACGCGCCAGTTGCCATCTCTCAAGAATTTTCCGATGGATATCTGGATGTAAGAACCATGATGTCTAATGCTGGTACCACTCCTATTGCCGGAAAAGAAATTAACAATACTCTGATCGAGTATATTCAGTACAAGGGATTGCAACTCTCTAGCCTGGGAAGCTCTACCGCTACAGTAGAGGGACGCCAGGAAAAGCTGAGCATTCGGGCCCTTAACACTAGTTTGTGCGCGAAGGTGGATTCTTCTACCGCGAACTTTGGTGGTATCTCAATACCTGCTAGTTACGACTACTGGGGCTGTTTCAAAAAGGAAGCATCTCCTGATCCTTCATCTTTTAGCCGGCATGACTATTGTACTCAGTCGCCTGATCAGTTCCCCAGCCCAGGAAAAAACGCTGAATTCAGTGGAGCTTGTTCTAGGCATGACATCTGCTACGACAATGCAGATGCGCAACGTTCTGGATACGGCCCTTGTAACAGCAATCTCTTCGACAACATGGTCACAATCTGCGCAGCAAATTACGGGCTATGGGATCCCCGACATGCTACGTGCATGAATACTGCGGGAGTTTATTGGACTTTTGTAACAGGAACTCACATTGGCGAGAATTAATTTCTTTAGCCAGCGAGACGCAGAAGATTCCGGTGCTGAAAGGGGTAAGAATCTCCCCGCACGAGTCTTCCTTGCACTTTTTCTAGTGGCGCTTGTAGCGGGCTGGTCCTACTCGATCGGAATCGCGAATGATTTTGTCCTAGCGCTAGCGATCATCTTTGCTTCTCTCTTCGCGGTAGCTGGGATTACAAGCGCTCTTACGTTAAGAGCCCCTTCATGGATATTGGTGACTGCAGGAATTGCGGGACTCCTTGTTGCCACGGTCGGCATTTACTTTCGCATCGAGGAGCCGGATGGCATTCTCACGCCTGGGCTTATCCCGCTTGGCGGTGGGGTGGTTCTAGCAGAGCTGGTGATAGCCGCGAAGCGCCATTGGAGTAGTCGGCCATAAAGCAACATCGAAACCTCGAGGGTGTGCTGTTGCAAAGTGAGAAGGAGAGCTGCGAAGGCTCGGTTTTTCATCCGCTGATGCTGGCTGTAGCTGTCGTTCTCAGGCCGTCTCGAAGACCCGGCTGACGATCACCGCACCCGAATTCGGCTGCCCGTAGGCGAACATCGTCCCCGGACCTGACCCCCGGATGGTGGACACCTCGAAACCAGCATGATGCTGGGAAAGGTAACCTGCCACCATGCCGAGCAAGACCTATTCCGAGGAGTTCAAGCGCGACGCCGTCGCCTTGTACGAGAGCTCCCCGGGCGCATCGATCCAGACCATCGCCACCGAGCTGGGAGTCAACCGCAACACACTCCAGAACTGGCTCAAGAAATACGGGACCGGCGCCCGCACCAACATCTCCACTACCTCGGACGCACCCTCCTCTGCCTCTGTCACAGAGGCCGAGCGGATCCGTCAGCTGGAACGAGAAAACGCTCGTCTGAGGGAAGAGCGCGACATCCTGCGCAAGGCCGCGAAATATTTCGCGGAAGAGACGAACTGGTGATCCGCTTCCGGTTCGTTGATGACACCCGACACGACCACTCGGTCAAGCGGATGTGCGAGATCCTCAAGCTCAATCGGTCCTCGTATTACAAATGGAAAAGCACTGCTGTTTCGCGCAGAAAACGCCTGTTCAACGACGCTATTCGCGGGGCCCGGGTCAAGACCGTGTTCACCCAGGAACGT
>CAJDUQ010000004.1_pt2 | contig 90004 bp, 81 predicted proteins | sample 7390901 | NCBI WGS metagenome assembly CAJDUQ01 (sample SAMEA7055691, study PRJEB34461) | soil metagenome | biome: terrestrial ecosystem; feature: Peninsula; material: soil | place: Antarctica | collected 2016 | reverse complement strand
GGTCTGGAGAACGTCGACGACCTCATCGCCGACATCGAGCAGGCCCTGGAGAAGTCCCAGGCCTAGTGCTGAGCTGATGTGACGATGCCGCCCCGGTCCCTGTCACGGGATCGGGGCGGCGGTGTCTGGAAGGCGGAGCATCGGTGAGCGGGGAACAAAAATATACCGCCAGGTGCCGGATTCGCTCCGGGATTCAGGCCCTGCCGACGTACTTGGCCGGGACTAGAACTCCGGCAGCGGCAGAATCGTCAGGGTGAACATCGCGACGATGGACATGATCAGCGGGATCGCGATCATGATCGGCGCGGCGACGGCCGGGTTGACCACCGGTGCGGTGCGGGCGCCACCGACCTTCCTTGTGATCAGCTCGATGATGAACAGCAGCGTGGTGGCTGCGGCGGAGACCATGCAGAACGGGCAGATCTCAGTGATGACGAACAGCTGCAGGTAGACGAAGATCGCGGACAGGATGACACCGGTGGCGGTCACCGGCACGAGCAGCTTCTCCAGCAGCTCGCTCTTGGTGAACAGCCACAGGGCGGAGGCCGCCATCATTCCGATGTAGTAGATGGCGCCGATGACGGCCAGGGGGACGGGGCCGACGTAGGAGTAGTCACTCATCATGACGGCCATGGGGCCGCGGGTGGGCACGCCCTCCGGGATCGGCAGGACCCAGAAGTGGATGGCCGACAGAATGGAACTGGCGGTCCAGCCCATCACGGCGACACCGAAGAATGCCCAGATGAGGACGTTGGCCGTATTGCGCGGCTTTGCGACGGGGGCGGTCGGAGTGGTGAGCGTGCTCAGAACAGAGGCTGTCATGTGGCTTTCATTTCTATTGGAGGACGGGAACAGCCACCAAGATACCCCGGGGGGTATACAGGGTCAAGTGGTCAACCTTCTGTCCCTGTGTTGCGGCGGGAGACGCGTCAGGGAGGGGCCGGTGTCCGCCGTAGCCGCTCCACGGCAGTCCGATCGAGCGTGAGCAGCGCGATCTTTACGCCCCACACATGTCGCCGAAACAGGGCGCCATGATCTCCATCCCCACGACTCGCCCGGGGTCGGCGGCATCGGACTGATCCTCATGGGGATCGCTGATCCCGGCTGTACGGCACTCGTGGAAAGTACACCGCTGGCCCCGTTTTCGGATATCTCTGCTCTGTCCGTAAGATTCCGGTTGATTCGTCAAGCGTGGTGGAAAGGCAAGTCAAGTGGGTGCGGTACAGCGGATTCTGGCTGTGTTCGGTGTGGTTGTTCTCGTGGTGGCCGGCCTGGCCGGAGCCTTCATCTGGGGAAAGTCATCCTCTTTCAGTGCCCCGGTGGAGACACATGAGCAGTCGACCACGAGCGAGATCATCGAGGCCGTCGAACGCAGGGAGGAGATCGTCCTGCTGAGCACGGCGACGCAGGGGCTGCACACCGTGGAGAAGGAGGCCCGGATCTTCCGCCGGGACATCCCGGGGTCCCGGCGTACGAATATCCTGCAGTACAGTTTCACCTCGAAGCTCGGCATCGACGGCGGTGACGTGGCGATCACGGAGATCGACACCGGCGTCTTCCGGGTCACCGTCCCGCCGTTCAAGATCATCGGCTACAGCAATCCCGAGTTCAGGACGGTGCATCAGAACGGCAAGGTGCTCAGCTTCGTCACCGAACGTATCGACTCCACCGAGGCCATCACCGAGATCCTCAACGACGACACCCGTCAGGAGCACATCGACCTGAACCGCGAGCTCCTGGAGGATCAGGCCCGCAACTTCTACAGCGGACTCATCCACGCCATCGACCAGGATGTCCGCCTCCAGTTCGACTTCCGCTGAGGTCCCTGGGCGGGGAGTCTGGGGCAAGTGTCTGCCGGACCCCCGGTGTGTACGGAGGGCCGGGGACGCCCACGGACAGACCCGGCAGCTCCCGCTGGGCGCTACTGCGTGAGAGGAACGATCACCACGTCGGTGACCGAATCCAGGAGACCCTGCTCCGGTGCGGTGTCTGTGGTGACTTCGGTCTGCTGGACGCGGATGACGCTCTGGTCACCGATGCGGTTCTCCGGGATCTGCTGTGTGCCCTGCGGTGCCATACGCGTCTGCGGGGTAACTGATTCCGTGTCGTCCGCGCTGCCGATGCCGAAGAACTTGTCCAGGCCGGTCACGTTGAACTGCGTCGAGTTGTAGCGGTTGTTGTTCGAGGTCTGCCACTGGGAGACGACCAGGTCCATGTCGCCGATGGTGGAACCCGGGACGATGTAGCCGCCGTAGACCTGCGCGAAGTTGCCGGCGTCCTGGGGAGCCTGCCAGATACCGCCGAGGATGACCTTGGCCGGGGTGATCGCGTCCCAGTCGTCGGTGATGTTCCGGGTGATGCGCACCTCGACGGAGTAGGTCTCGGCGTTGAACATCACCAGGACCCAGTGGCCCTCGATGTAGCGCAGGGACATCTCACCGGCGGCGACCTTGCTGCTCAGGACCGGTCTGTCGGTGAAGGTGGTACTCCACGTCCGGGTGGTGGGATCCCAGTGTTCCCAGGTGGTGCGGTCGTCGATCTGCTCGGGGAGGAAACGGGAGAGGTAGACGTCGTCTTTACGCTTGAACTCGGAGGACATGACGTAGACGTGGCCGTCCGGCCCCTTCTCCCAGGTGAGGAGGTTGCCCATGCCGTTCATGTGGGAGGTGGGTGTCGTGCCGAGGGATTCCCAGGTGGCGCCCTGGTCCGGGGACCTCCAGATTTCGGTGCGCAGCACGTTGCCGATGCCCTTGTTCCACATGCCCTGCAGGTAGAGGATGCCGTCGATGTTGATGACGTCCGAGGGGATGAGCGTGAGACCGTCCTGGTGCGCGTAGTCGATGAGCTGCTCGACGTGGTCCCCGTCGTTGAGGGGACGGAGGATCCTGATACTGCCGTCCTCGTCCAGGACGGCGACGACGCCGACGGGACTCAGCCATTCACCCTGGCCGAAGCGGGCGCCGCGGAAGGAGTCACCGAAGAGGATGGCGAACTCCTCACCCACGCCGATGTCCACCATGATCCCCAGGTCACCGGTGAGGAATCCGACGTTCTCGGAGATCCCCTGGCCGAGCAGATCGCCTACAACGGTGATAACCAGCGGGCCCTCCACCCGGTCCTCTCCGAACTCGACCTTGTTCTGCGGGCCCCGGGAACTGCCGGAGGATCCCGAGGAACTGGAGCTGCCGGCGCTCTGTGCGGTGGCCGGGGAAGCTGCGGCGGCGGAGGTGGCCGCCACGGTGACGGCGAGGGAGAGGAGGATGGTACGGAGGGGTTTCTTCACAACTGCGGACCCTACCAAGCAACAGCACTTCCACCGGAGCGGAGACAGATCAGACCTCCGACGGTTAGGGTGATCACATGCGTGGAATCCTCCTTCTCCTGCCCGCTCTGCTGTCAGTCGCGGTGCTCACCGGATGTTCCTCCGAGCCGGTGGACACTCCACCGCCGTCCTCGGGAGCGACGGTCTCGGCGATCGCGTCCGCAGGGGAGGACGAAGCCCCGGAGCCCGGTGATGTCCGTGGCACCCGTGGCGTCCGTGACATCGACGTCACCGCCCACGGCACCTTCAACACCGGGTGGGCGATGACCTTCCTGCCGGGTACCGATCACCTGCTCATCACTGAGCGACGCGGTGCCCTGCAGCTGCGAGATCAGACCACGGGGCAGGTCACCGAGGTCACCGGTCTACCGGAGGTCCACACGCAGGGCCAGGCGGGCCTGCACGACGTCATCCCGGGCCCCACCTTCGAGCAGGACGGCATGATCTACCTCAGCTGGGTCCGGTCCCACACCAACGGAGCACAGGGCGTCGTGGGGCGCGCGTACCTGGACACGGACGGTCACCGCCTGGTCGGACTGGAGGAACTCTGGGCGCAGACCCCGGCCGCCGGTAACGGGCACTTCTCGCTGCGGCTACTCATCCGGAACGACCACCTGTACATCACCTCGGGCGACCGTCAGGAGATGAGCCCCGCACAGGAGAACGAGACCAACCTCGGCTCTGTCCTGCGGCTCACCCTCGACGGCCGGCCCGCGCCGGGCAACCCCTGGGGCACGGAGCAGTGGACGATGGGCCACCGCAACCCTCTGGGGATCGACACGGACGCACAGGGTCGCATCTGGGTCTCCGAGATGGGGCCTCAGGGCGGCGACGAGCTCAACCTGCTCGTCGAGGGCGACAACTACGGCTGGCCCGTGGCGTCGATGGGCATCCACTACAACGACGACCCCATTCCGGACCACACCGCCGGCGACGGCTTCCACGCGCCGGCGGCATGGTGGGTGCCGTCGATTTCGCCGGGCAGTCTCCTCATCTACTCAGGGGAACTTTTCGACGGCTGGTCCGACTCCGCCCTCCTCGGCGGACTCTCCGGGGAACGGATCGTCCGCGTGGAGCTGGGGGAGCCGGCGACGGTCGTCGACGAGTGGGACATGGGGGCACGTATCCGGGCTCTGGCTGAGGCCCCGGACGGGGCGGTCTGGGTTCTCGAGGACGGTCCCTCCGGCCGCCTGCTGGAACTGCGTCCGGCCTGACCCGCTCCGGCGGAGGGGGGAACGGCAGCCTCGGGGACCCTAGAGTCCCTTGACGTTGAGCACCTGGCGGAGCGTATGGCGGATCCGTACCAGAGAGGCGGCATCCTCCATGACCACGTCAATGGGCTTGTACGCGGCCGGGATCTCGTCGACCCACTGCTTGCCGGGGCGGTAGATGATGTCGCCCATCGCGGCCTCGAGATCAGCGGCGGTGTACCTCTTCTTCGCCTGCGTGCGACTGAGCACCCGGCCGGCGCCGTGCGGGGCGGAACGCAGGGCCTCGTCATTGCCCAGGCCCTCGACCACGTAGGAACGGGCGCCCATCGAACCGGGAATGAGTCCCGGGCGGCCCGTGGAGGCGTCGATCGCACCCTTCCTGGTCAGCCACACCTGCAGGCCCTCGATGACGGCGGGCTCGGTGTAGTTGTGGTGGGAGTTGATGCGCTCGACCTCGCCTACGTCGGTGTCTCCCATGAAATCAGCGAGTGCCCACGCGAAACGGTCCATCATGTCCTCGCGGTTGAGCAGGGCGAAGTGCTGGGCCCAGCGCAGTTCCCTCAGGTACCGGTCGAACTCCGGGGTGTTCTCCCGCAGGTAGGCGTGATCGGGGTGGTTGAGTTTCACACCCTCGCGTCGGCACTGTTCCTTCGCGGCGCGGATGTGGACGCGGGCGATCTTGTTGCCCACGCCGCGTGAGCCCGAGTGGAGGAACATCCACACGTCATCGTCGTCGTCGAGGCACAGCTCGATGAAGTGGTTGCCGCCGCCGAGGGTGCCCAGCTGCACCTTCCAGTGCGGGGAGTGGGTGAGGTCAACATTGTCGCGCCGGGCCAGGTCTGTGAGCTCCTGAAGGCGCGGCGCGGTGAAGGGGAAGCGGTCGGTGCGCTTGTTGTAGTTGCCCGGGGAGAGCGGGATGACGTGTTCCAGGGTGTCTCGCAGGCGGGTGAGGTCCCGGCCCTCGAGGTCGGCCCCGGTGTAGCGGGTGCGGGCGGCGATCATGCCGCAGCCGATGTCGACGCCGACGGCTGCGGGGATGACCACGCCGACGGTCGGGATGACGGTGCCCACCGCGGAGCCGAGGCCGGCGTGGGCGTCGGGCATCAGCGCGACGTACGGGTGGATGAAGGGCAGTTCACCCAGGGAGAGGGCCTGGTTGCGGGTGGTGTCGTCGAGAAGCGAGGCCCAGGACTTGACGGAATCGGAGAGGGAGACTGGCACAGGGTCCTTCCTGGGTGGTGGGGTATGACGGAACCCGTGACGGCGGGGCTGTCACGGGTGTCGGTCAGTTGATGACGAAGCCGGAGCGTGGATCGCGACCTTCGAGCGGGGTGCCGTCGGCCTCGATGGGCCATTCGATCTCCAGCTCGAGTTCGCGTTTGAGTACACGCTTGCCGGTGTTCTGGACCTCCATCTCCACGGTGAAGTTCTGTGGCAGGTCCATGGAGACCTGACCGTCCCCCTGCCCGAGGGTGAGCTCGCCGGCGCGGACACGGGCGGCCAGATCCTCGAACAGGTCAGCCAGTTCGTCGCGGTTGAAAGTGGCCTTGCTCTTGAGCATTTTTCCGGGTTTTCGCATGGTGCTCCTCCTTCCTTTCCAAGTACATGATTTCATACTTTAAGGGGCTGGTAAAGGGCTGTGAGCACGGAAAACCCTCTGGTGGGGAGGTGTCGTCCACAGCCTCCGTCACCGCGTTCCTCAGTCCTGCTCCGGTCTCCGGCGGGTGGCCTTGAGCTCCGAGCGACGCCGTTTCTCCGCCAGTCGACGTCGCACCGATCCCCGCGTGGGACGTGTCTTCCGGCGCGGGGGTGGTGGTGGGGCGAGCGCCTCGCGGAGGAGAGCGGCCAGGCGACGGCGGGCCTCCACGCGGTTGCGTAACTGCGAGCGCTGCCCGGAGGCCTGCACCAGCAGTACCGTGCCGGCCAGCCGGGGTCGGAGGTTGCGCAGGGCGCGGCGTCGCTGACTGTCGGTGAGTGCGGAGGTGGTGGACAGGTCGATCGACAGTTGCACCTTGCTGTCGGTGGTGTTGACACCCTGCCCGCCCGGACCGGAGGAGCGGGCGAACTGTTCCTTGAGGTCAGCAGCCGGTATCACCAGCCCATCCGGGATACCGGGGCCGGGGTCGAGGGGCAGGGGGTCCATGGCCGTGAGTATAGGCAGCGCCGCCGTCCGGCAGCCGGCGGCGCTAGGGTGGTTGGCATGACCACAAACGTGCTGCCTGATCTGGACTGGGGCGCTTTCCGACGCGTTCTCATCGTCGTCGCGCACCCCGACGACGCCGAATACGGGCTCTCCTGCGCCGTCGACATGTGGACCCGCGCCGGGGTGGAGGTCGGTTACCTGCTGCTCACCCACGGCGAGGCCGGAATCCGTCACCTCGACCCCACCGAGGCCGGCCCCCTGCGGGCAGAGGAGCAGCGCAAGGCCTGTGCATGCGTGGGCGTCACCGATCTCACCCTGCTGGACCATCCTGACGGTCAGCTCATGGAGTCGATGGAGCTGCGCCGTGACATCGCCCGCCACATCCGGCGGTTCCGCCCGGACACCGTGATCACCGCCAACTTCGACCTCGAGGCCTACGGTTCCTACAATCAGGCCGACCACCGCGTCGCAGGCCTCGTGACCGTCGATGCTGTCCGTGACGCCGACAACCCCTGGGTGCACCGCGACCTCGGCCTGCCGGCGCACAGGGCGCAGCGCCTGCTCGTCGCCAACGCCAACGACGCGACCCACCGCGTCACCGTCGACGATGCCTGCGTCCGGGCGGGCATAGAGTCGCTGGCCAGCCACAAGGTCTATTTTGAGGCCCTGCCGGACCATCCTCGGCCGGAGGAGTTCATCCCCATGATGCTCGAGCAGCCGGACGGCGCGCGGGCCGTCGCCTTCCGGGTGTTCGACCCGATCTAGCCCCTCGCCGGGCACCTCCTCTCGACCGCGGCGCGCGGGGAGTCAGCCGCGATGCCGCAGCAACGGCACGAAACGGAACGCCCCGTGTTCGGTGACCCCGACCTCGTCCTCGTTGATCCGCTCGACCCGCAGCATCGTGCCGTCCACCGGAATGACCATCACGCCCCCGATGTGCAGCTGGTCGATGAGCTCCTGCGGCAGGGTCCGGGCCTCCGCGGAGACGAGGATCCGGTCGAAGGGACCCTGGCCGGGCAGGCCGAACACGCCCTCCGTCGCCTGGTGGACGGTGACGTCGCGGCCGACCGAGTCGAGGTTGGACTGGCCGAACTCCACGAGCTCGGGGACGAGCTCGACGGCGGTGAGGTGGCCGGTGCCGTCGAGAAGTTCGTGGAGCAGGGCGGTGGTCCACCCGGAGCCGGAACCGACGTCGAGGATGCGGTGGCCAGGGTGGACGTCGAGAAGCCGGAGCATGAATTCCACGGTGTAGGGCTGCGAGTTGGTCTGCCCGTGGCCGATGGCGATGGGCAGGTCACGGGAAGCGTGACGACGCGCCGCCGACGGCAGAAAATCCGCCCGGTCGACGCGGGCCATCACCTCTCTGATCTGGTCATCCATATTTTCTGAGGGTACCTACTTCCTGCCCGCCGGCGGCTCGACCAGACCCAGCTGGATGAGCATGTCGAGGGTGTCACGCATGCCCCAGTGCGCCACGATGAGATTGTCGCGGGTGTGGAAGATGTGGACGGCGTTGATGGTGTAGGGGCGTCCCTCCGCCTTCTCCCCGTGGATCGCGGCGATGCCCCGGCCGTGTTCCGTGACGTGGGCGACGATGCGGTCGGGGGTCTCGATGATCGCCTCCTCCTCGACGTGGACGCCCAGGGTACGGGAGAGGTGGTCGAGGGTCTTCAGGTAGCCCTCGACACCGCGGGGGGTACCCGAGGGGTCGGTGAGGTCGAGGAAGTCCTCGGCGAAGAGCTCCTCGAGGCCGTCGAGGTTGCCGCTGTTGATGGCGTCACGGAGGCGAAAAGCACTGGTCAGGGCAGGATTTTTTGCACCTTTACTCATGGTGTTCTCCTTTTCTGTGAGGTGGGTCTCCTATACATGATCCTATTCCTCCGGGAACAATCGGACAATGGTTCTTTCCGCAGGGGGAGGGGGACTTCCGGGCTGATTGACCTGCGTCAAGGAACTCGCGGCACAAGGGCCCTAACGTCAGAGGTGTCAGATGAACGACACCCCGTGAAAGGACACGACAATGACCATCAGGAACACAACTCTCCGCTCCGACGAGTTCTCCTGCCCCTCGTGCGTGAGCAAGATCGAGACGAAGCTCAACGGACTCGAGGGCGTGGAGAACGCGGAGGTGAAGTTCTCCTCCGGCCGTATCCTCGTCGCCCACGACCCGGACAAGGTCTCCGTCAGGGATCTTGTCGACGCCGTCGCCGCCGTCGGATACACCGCGAAGCCGTCGAGCATCTGACGGATCCCACGCCCGTGCTCCCTGTACCGGGGCACGGGCTTCGTGCTGTGTCCCGGGGATTCCGGTCGGGGGTTCTTTGATCCGCGTCAAGGAGTTTTCCCGCGCCGGGCCATAGCGTCAGAAGTGACAGAAAGGACACAGTCATGAAGAACTGGAACACCTGGGGCATCGTCATCGTCTCGGGACTGCTCATCATCATTTCGCTCATCACAGGCTCCGACATACTCATGATCGCGGCGGCCGTGGTCGCCGGTTACCGGATCGCCATCTCCGCATGGCAGGCCCTGCGGATCCGCATGGTCTCGATCGACCTCCTCGTGGTCGTGGCCGCCGTCGGTGCGATGTTCATCAACAATTACTGGGAGTCCGCGGCGGTGACCTTCCTCTTCGCGCTGGGTAAGGCGCTGGAGAAGGCGACCCTCAACCGCACGCGTAAGGCACTCGCCGATCTCGTCGAGGCCGCCCCGGAGACCGCCACGGTGCTGCGCGACGGCGAACCGGAGACCGTCGAGATCTGGGAACTCGTCCCCGGTGACGTGGTGCTCGTCCGCAACGGCGAGCAGGTACCCGTCGACGGTCGGGTGATCACCGGTCACGGCGGTGTCGACGAGGCCACCATCACCGGTGAGTCCGTCCCCGCCGAGAAGTCCGAGGGGTCCGAGGTCTTCGCCGGCACGTGGCTGCGGTCCGGTGTGCTGCGCGTCGAGGCGGTCGGCATCGGCGCCGACTCCACGTTGGCCAAGATCATCCACCGCGTCGAGGACGCCCAGGACGACAAGGCCCGCACACAGACCTTCCTGGAGAAGTTCTCCGCCTGGTACACCCCGGGGGTCATGATCGCCGCGCTGCTCGCCGGTGTGATCACCCGCGACGTCGAACTGGCACTGACGCTGCTGGTCATCGGCTGCCCTGGTGCGCTGGTCATCTCGATTCCGGTTTCCATCGTCGCCGGCATCGGCCGCTCCGCGAAGGACGGCGTGCTCATCAAGGGTGGCGAGTACCTGGAGACCGCAGCGAAGGTGGACACGGTGGTCGTCGACAAGACCGGTACGCTGACGCACGGCCGCCCGGAGCTCACCGACGTCATCGTCCTCGACGACGCCTGGTCCGGGGATGAGGTCCTGCGACTCGCCGCCCGCGTGGAGACCGCCTCCGAACACCCGCTCGCCGATGCCATCATCCGGGGCGCCGAGTCCCGGGGCCTGGAGATCGCGCTGGTCGAGACCGCTGAGCCTGTCGCCGGCCGCGGCATCCGCGCGCACGTCGACGGACACGACGTCATCGTCGGTTCCGCCGAACTGCTGGAGGTGGCGCCGGACCCGGCACCGGTCCTCGAGCTGAACGAACTGGGCCGCACCGCCATGTACGTCGGCATCGATGGCCGTGCCGTGGGTATCGTCGCCGTGGCCGACACCATCCGTGACGACGCCACCACCGCCATCGCCGAGCTGCACCGCCGCGGTATCCGAGTGGTCATGGCCACCGGTGACGCCTCGCGGGTGGCGAAGAACGTCGCCGCGCAGCTGGGCGTCGACGAGGTCCGCGCGGAGCTCATGCCGGAGGACAAGCTCGACATCGTGAAGGAACTGCAGGCCGACGGACGTGTGGTAGCCATGGTCGGTGACGGTGTCAATGACACCCCGGCGCTGGCCCAGGCCGACATCGGTGTGGCCATGGGTGCCGCCGGTTCACCGGCCGCCATCGAGACCGCCGACATCGCGCTCATGGCTGACCGCCTGCCCCGCCTGCCCTACGCTCTTGGCCTGGCCCGCCGCACTGTGCGCACCATGCGGGTGAACATCTCCATCGCCCTGATCACCGTGGCCGTCCTCCTGGTCGGCGTGCTCCTCGGCGGAGTGACCATGTCGATCGGCATGCTCGTCCACGAGGCCTCGGTGCTGCTCGTCATCGCCATCGCCATGCTCCTGCTGCGACCGACGCTGAAGGATAATCCGGTGGCCGCCCGCCCCGTGGAGGAACGACCCTCAGTCGAGATCGTCTGACACCACCGGGAAGGTGACGGTCCGGGGGCCCGTCGGGTTCGGCTCGGCGAGCTCCTCCGCCTCCATCGTGATCGCCCACACTCCGGGCTGCGGTGGAGGCGGTTCCTGTTCGGGGGTCTCCTCGGCGACGACACGCTCCGGCAGCACCGGCACGGGAGCCACGTCGCCGACGCCGATGTCGATGAAGGACGCCCCACCAATGACGAAGACGCGCACCCCCAGGGGACCGTCCTCCAGGGGAACGTACTCGAGCTGTCCGACCACCTCGCCCTCGACCCACACGTCGACACCGTCGACCCGGCCGAGCATCTGCCGGTTCTCGCCGGTCAGCGTCGCGGGGAGGCGGCCGCCCTGGGGGAGGAGCCGGGTGCCGTCGACAAGCGAGTTCCAGGGGACGGCGAGCTCGGGGGAGGGGAGTTCCAGGGCGACGTCAAGAAGTCCGCGTTCCTTGTTCACCGCCACCCGTGCCCATGCCAGCGGCTCACACTGCGCCTGGTGGATCCGCTCGATATCTGGGAACACCTGCCGCAGCGGCCCCGGCACGGACCCGATCGTGCCGAATCCCCACAGCACCCGCCATCCCCCGTGGAGGAGGTCCGGGACCAGCCGCACCGGGATGAGCGTGCCCCCGGGTTCCATGAGCTCCGCGGCACGCAGATGCGAGAACAGGATCGCCTGACTGACCTTCTCCACCGGCAGGGAGTGGACGTCCGTGCCCGCCGGCGGGCGGGCGAGGGGGTAGCTGGGAACGGCCATGGGTACAGCCTAGTCGCGCTAGCGTGGACGACATGAGGATCCCACCCGCCGGACTGTTCGCCCTCGCCGCCGGAACCCAACTGCTCCACGGTTGCGTGTCGACACCCCGTCTCACCCGCGCCGCACCCCTCCTCGCGGCCTCCGGTCTGCTGGGCCTCGCGGCGTTGGGAGGTTTCGCGCGGGCGGGGACGACCCTCGACCCCGTGCGGATCGACCTGGCCTCGGCACTGGTCACCGACGGCGTGTTCGCGCACACCCGCAACCCCATGTATCTGGCGCTCGCCGGGGCGCTTGTCGCACACGCCGTTGCCCGGGGCTCCTGGGCCGGCCTGCTGCCGGTGGCCGGCTTCGTGTGGGCCATCGACCGCGGGCAGATCGCGGGGGAGGAAGCAGCACTGCGGGAGAAATTCGGCCCGGAGTACGGGTCCTATCTCCGGCGGGTGCCGCGCTGGATTGCCTAGGCTGACGGCATGAAGCTACGCATCGAACCAGGCGACATCACACGCGTGCGTGCCGACGCCGTCGTCAACGCCGCCAACTCCGGCCTCCTCGGAGGCGGCGGCGTCGACGGCGCCATCCACCGTGTCGGTGGTCCGGGGATCCTCGCCGAGTGCCGGGAGATCCGTGCCCGTGATCTGCCGGACGGGCTGCCTGCGGGGCAGGCCGTGGCCACCGGGGCCGGGGACCTGCCCGCCCGCTGGGTGATCCACACGGTCGGTCCGGTGTGGTCCGCGACCGAGGACCGCTCCGCCGTTCTCGAGTCCTGCTACCGGGAGTCGCTGCAACTTGCAGTGTCGCTGGGTGCCCGGACCGTGGCCTTCCCGGCGATCTCCGCCGGGGTGTACGGCTGGCCCATTGCCGACGCCGCCCGCATCGCGGTGACCACCTGCCGGGAGGTCGGAGGGGTGGAGGAGGTCATCTTCGTTCCGTTCGGCGCGGAGGCGGAGGCGGCGTTCCGCACCACCCTCGAAAATTAGTTAGGGGATTGTTATCTCTTGCCTCATCCCTGGTGAGGCGGGGTGGAGGGGCGTCGACAGGCAGATGTCAGGTCAGATCCCGGTGTCCACGGAGCCTCAGGGACTGATAACCGTGGAGGGACAATAGTTCCTTCCCCTGATTGGTGACCCCAATGCTCAACAGACTCGCCTCCACCCTGCGTCTCAAAACCGACCCACCGGTGTACTTCGCCACCGTCGGTGCCGTCCTCGTCTTCGTTGTGCTGACCATCGTCGCCGGTGACTGGGTCGGGGAGGTCTTCGGTTCCGCCACCACCTGGATCCTGTCGAACCTCGGCTGGTTCTACGTCCTGGGCGTCACGGTCTTCCTCCTGTTCCTGTTCATCGTGGCGATCAGCCGCTACGGGCACGTCCGCCTCGGTGCCGACGACGAACGCCCCGAATACTCCACACCGGTCTGGTTCGCGATGCTCTTCGCCGCCGGCATCGGCACCATTCTCATGTTCTGGGGAGTGGCGGAACCGATCTCCCACTTCGCGAACCCACCCATCGGAGACGTCGCCCCCGAGTCGACGGAGGCCGCCCGCCAGGCCATCGCGATCACGCACTACCACTTCGGCCTGCACACCTGGACCATCTTCGCGCTGCCCGCTCTGTGCTTCGCGTACTTCATCTACAAGCGGAAGATGCCGCCCCGCGTCAGCTCGATCTTCTCTCCGCTGCTCGGTTCGCGCGTCTACGGTCCGATCGGCAAGACCATCGACGTCATCGCCCTGATCGGCACCATCTTCGGCGTGGCCACCTCAGTCGGCCTCGGGACCCTGCAGATCAACGCGGGGCTCAACGAACTCTTCGGGTTGACCGTCTCCCCGGTGGTGCAGGTGATCATCATCGCGGTCGTGACCACCATCGCGTGCATCTCTGTGGCAGCCGGCCTCGACCGCGGCATCAAGATCCTGTCCAACACCAACATCTGGATGGCCATCGGCCTGCTCATCTTCGTCATCATCGCGGGGCCCACCGTCCAGGTGCTCAAGGGCACCATCGAGTCCTTCGGCATCTACTTCTCCCGACTGCCCGAGCTCGCGTTCTGGAACAACGCCACCCCGAATCGCCCGGACAACGAGACGTGGCAGAACACCTGGACCGTCTTCTACTGGGCGTGGACCATCACCTGGTCACCCTTCGTCGGCATCTTCATCGCCCGGATCTCCCGCGGCCGCACCATCCGAGAGTTCGTCGCGGGCGTCCTCGGCCTGCCGGTGGTCTTCTCCCTGATCTGGTTCGGTGTGTTCGGTTCCTCCTCCTTCCTCATCGCGCAGGACGGTGGCGGCCTGGTCGAGCGTGTCTCAGTGGAGGGCGACATCCCCGGCGCGCTCTTCGAGTTCCTGTCCAACTACCCGGCAGGGACATTCATGTCCGGTTTCGGCATCCTCATCGTGGTCATCTTCTTCACGACCTCCGTCGACTCCGCCGCGATGGTCACCGACATGATCGCCTCGGGCAAGGAACCGGCCTTCGCCCCGACCCACCAGAAGGTCACGTGGGCGGTGCTCATGGGGGCGGTCGCGGCTGTTCTGCTCGCCGCCACCGGTGAGGGCGGACTCTCCGCTCTGCAGCAGATCATCATCGTCATCGGTCTGCCCTTCTTCGTCATGGGCTTCATCATGATGTTCAGCCTCGGTGTCGCCCTGAAGAACGACCTCGGCGACCCGGTGCCCACTGTCACCCGCCAGTGGAGCTCCGCCGAGACCGCGGAGGAGTGGGAGGAGATGGAGCAGGCACCGTCCCCGGAGCCCATCGGCCCGATCCACCACATCCCCGATGACGAGAACGGCTCCCACGTCAATCCGGCCATCGTCGGGGCCGCCCTGGAGGAGTACACGAAGCAGGTCAACGGCGGTGACGACTACGAGGTGAAGATCGTGGAGCAGACCAGGCCACAGTAGGGGCTGTGGCACGGCGGTGCGCACCCCGCTCTGCGGAATCCGCGCACACGCACACAACAGGAAGGAGGGGACGGGAACGAGGGGACTCCAGAGCCGGCGGGAGGTGCTGTGACGGGGTGTCTGTGACACCCGTCAGCGACCGATCGTGATTATGAGGATGCCCAGACAGGCGATGGATGCAACCGGACAGCCGATCACGCCCGCCCACTCATGTCCGGACATCAGCTGAGGGAGGAGCACTCCCGTCACTCCCAGGGCAAGGAGGGCACAGGCCGCTGCGCGACTTCTCATGGTGGACCACCTTCATGCCTCAGCACCGGAAGGCAGTGAGGCGGGCCTCGACTTCTCCTAGTGCGGATGCTCTGCCACCACGGGATCGACCGGTTGAGGGGAGAATCCGACGGGCGTTCCCACCGGGGCCTCCATGAATCGGTGGTGGCATGGACACCCCGTTGATGATCACCCGTCAGCGCACGTACTCGGCCAGGTAGCGGCCGGTGAGCGTGGAGTTGTCGGCGATCATCTCCGCCGGGGAACCGGTGAAGGTGACACGGCCTCCGTCGGAACCCGCACCGGGCCCGAGATCGATGACGTGATCGGCGTGCGCCACCACCGCCAGGTGGTGTTCGATGCACACGACCGTCTTGCCGGCGTCCACCATGCGGTCGAGCAGTTCCAGCAGCTTGTCGACGTCCGCCAGGTGCAGACCCGTGGTCGGTTCATCGAGGATGAAGACGGTGGCCTTCTCCGCCAGGTGGGAGGCCAGCTTGAGGCGCTGACGCTCACCGCCCGAGAGGGTGGTCAGTGGCTGTCCGAGGGTGATGTAGCCCAGACCGACGTCGACAAGCCTGCCGAGGATGCGCGCGGCGGCCGGTACCTTCGTGTCGGGCGCCGAGAAGAAATGGTGAGCCTCCTCAGCGGGCATCTCGAGGACGTCGGCGATGTTCCGGCCCCCGAATTCGTAGTCCAGGACCGCCTCGTCGAATCGGCGGCCCTCGCACACCTCGCAGGGCAGGTCGACGCCCGACATGATGCCCAGGTCGACGTAGACCACGCCCGCACCCCTGCAGTTGGGGCACGCGCCCTCTGAGTTGGGGGAGAACAGGGCGGGTGTGAGACCGTGGGCCTTGGCGAAGGCCTTACGGATCGGGTCCAGCGCTCCTGTGTAGGTGGCCGGATTGGAACGTCGGGAGCCGCGGATGGCGGACTGGTCGACGAAGACGGTCGACTCCGTGCGGGGGAGTTCCGCGATGAGCGAGGATTTTCCGGAACCGGCCACACCGGTGACGGCGGTGAGCACGCCCAGGGGGATGTCGACATCGACATCCTGCAGGTTGTTCCGGGATGCACCGCGGATCTCGATGGCCCCTGTCGACGCGCGGATGTCGGTCTTGGGTGACACGCGGTCATCGAGGTGGCGACCGGTGAGGGTGTCGGAGGTCCGCAGTCCGTCGACGGTGCCCTCGAACTGGATGAGACCACCGTCTCGGCCGGCGTGCGGGCCGAGGTCGATGACGTGGTCGGCGATCGCGATGGTCTCGGGCTTGTGCTCGACGACGAGAACCGTGTTGCCCTTGTCCCGTAGCGCCAGGAGCAGCGTGTTCATACGCTGGATGTCGTGCGGGTGCAGGCCGGCGGTGGGCTCGTCGAAGACATAGGTGACGTCTGTCAGCGCCGAGCCGAGGTGGCGGATCATACGGGTGCGCTGGGCCTCGCCGCCGGAGAGCGTGCCGGCGGGGCGGTCCAGGGTGAGATAACCCAGGCCGATGGCGACGAAGTTGGCGAGGGTTTCGCGGACGGCGTCGACAAGCGGGGCGACGGACGGCGCCGACACCTGGTCCATCCAGGACGCCAGCTCGCGGATCTCCATGGCGCACAGCTCCGCGATGTTCCTGCCCTCAATGCGGGACTCCAGGGCTTGTTGCGCCAGGCGGGTGCCACCGCAGTCGGGGCAGTCGATGAAGGTGACGGCACGGTCGACGAATTCGCCGACCGCCTTCTGCATGGAGTCGCGGTCCTTCGACAGGATGGACTTCTCCACCCGTGGGATCAGGCCCTCGTAGGTGTAGTTGAAGCCGTTGAACTTCACCTTCCGGGGTTCGGCGTACAGGAGGGTCTCGCGTTCCTCGTCGGTGAACTCGGACACCGGCACGTCCGCGCGCACGAGTCCTGTCTCGGCGAATGTCTTCCACGCCCAGCCGTCGACCCTGTAGCCGGGCACGAGGATTGCGCCCTCGCGCAATGACAACGTGTCGTCGACAAGCTCCGACAGGCGGATGTCGGACACCCGGCCCATGCCTTCACACCGGGGGCACATGCCTCCCGTACGGGAGAAGGTGACCTTCTCCTTCCTGCCGCCCTGCACGGAGATCGCGCCCGCCGCCGACACGGAGGGCACGTTGAAGGAGTACGCGCCGGGTCCACCCGCCGGCGGCTCACCCAGCCGGGAGAAGAGGATGCGCAGCATCGCGGTCGCGTCGGTGGCGGTGCCCACGGTGGAGCGCGAGTTCACGCCCATCGGATCCTGATCGACGATGATCGCGGTGGTGATGCCTTCGAGGCGGTCGACGTCGGGGCGGGCGAGGGAGGGCATGAAGCCCTGGACGAAAGTGGAGTAGGTCTCGTTGATCAGGCGCTGGGATTCGGCTGCGATGGTGCCGAAGACCAGAGACGACTTGCCGGATCCGGACACGCCGGTGAACACCGTGAGCCGACGTTTGGGGATCTCCACGCTGACCCCGCGCAGGTTGTTCACGTGCGCGCCGGTGACCCGGATGACATCGTGGGAATCAGCGGGCGAGCCGGTCATGTGTTCCTCCGTGGCGGGGATGCGGGCGGTGCAGGTGGCGGGGGTGGCAGGGGGCCGATTCTATCCGGGTTGCCGGGTGCACCTGTGGATTAAGCGTGCGAAGACGACGATGATGAGAGACACGGTCGGGTTCCGCCCACCCGGTCTACCCCCACACCCAGGGAGCCCCTGTCGTGTCCTCCTCATCCGCCCTGCGACGAGTGTCATTGCGCAGCCTGTCCGCCCACCGTCTCCGACTTCTCCTCACCACCCTGGCAGTCGTGCTGGGTACCAGTTTCGTCGCCGGCGCCTTCATGTTGACCGCCACCCTGGGTAAGGCCTTCGACGACATCACCGCGGCCAACTACGACGGGGTCGACGTCGTCCTGGTCACCTCCGCCGAGCTTCCGCTCACCCTCGGGATGGCCGGGGACATCGAGGCCCGCAATGACGTGGCCGAGGTCGAGGCCATCGACCAGCTCCCCGTGATCCTCCTCGGCGCGGAAGGCAATCCCGTGCAGACGGGCGGCGCGGGTTCCTGGCTGCTGGCCTACCTGCCACCCGGGGAGGCGGTGTCCCCGTCCCTGATCATCGCGCAGGGAACCCCGCCCGCAGGTGAGGGGCGGGCGGTGCTCAATGAGGACGCCGCGGCGTCGGCCGGCCTCGAGGTCGGGGACACCGTCACCGTCATCGATTCGACGGGCCGCCACGAATTCACCCTCGACGGGTTGACCCGCTTCGAGGCGGCCACCGGCGGATGGGCGGGCCTGCAGATCCCCGCGGAGCAGTTCCGGGCCGAGTTCACCGACGGAGTCCACACCGGGCGCATCGCCGTGCGCGCCGAGGGCGGCACCCCCGAAAGCCTCCGGCAGTCGCTGGCCGCAGCCTACCCGGGTGCAACCGTCATGACCGGCGAGGATGCCGCGGCGGCCGATTCAGAGGAGGTCAGCTCCCAGTTGGCGTTCTTCACCTACATTCTCTTCGCCTTCGGCCTCATCGCCCTGCTGGTGGGCACGTTCATCATCTCCAACACCTTCTCCATGATCGTCGCCCAGCGCACCCGCGAGTTCGCCCTGCTGCGTGCCCTGGGTATGTCCCGCCCTCAGCTCAGCGGCTCGGTCATGGTGGAGGCCGCGCTCGTCGCGGTGCTCGGCTCGGCCGTCGGCATCCTCGTGGGCGTCGGGTTGGTGGAGCTGATCATGTGGGCCATGACCGCCGCCGGTTTCGGGTTCCCCGACGCGGGCCTGGGGCTGGACGCCGCGAGCATCCTCGTCCCGCTGGGCATCGGGACCGTGGTCACCGTCCTCAGCGCCTGGGTACCCGCCCGCCGTGCCGGCCGGGTCCATCCCGTGCAGGCGATGCGCTCGGGTGACCAGTCCGTTGCGGTTCCGTTGAGGGTGCGGACGATCATCGGCGCCGTGCTGCTGGTTGCCGGACTGTCGGTTACGTTGGTCGCCGCCCTGGCCACTGGGTGGGACACCGCAGCGCGCGGCATCCTCACCGGGGCAGGTACCGTCGGCATCGTCCTCGGGGTGCTCCTGGTCATGGCGGTGGTGGCCCGCTCAATGTTCCGCGCCCGCTTCCGCCTCGGCGGGGTGATCACCCTCCTGGCCCGGACGAACCTGTCGCGCAACCCGAGGCGGACGGCGGCCACCGCCTTCGCGCTGACCCTCGGCGTGGCGCTCGTCGCGGCGGTGGGCATCCTCGGCGCGTCGATGAAGGAGTCTGTCTTCGGGCAGATCGACGAGTCCCTGCGTGCCGACGCCGTCGTCTCCACCGGCATGGTCAACCTGCAGGGCGTGCCGGAGCAGGCGGTCGCGGAACTCGCGGGGATCGACGGGGTCGCGGCCGTGACCCCGGTGACCCTGCTTCCGGTCGAGGTCGACGGGGTGACGGCCGGAACGGCCAACACCACCGGGGTCAGCCCACTGTTGACCGCGGACCCCCAGGCGGCGATCGCGCTGGAGGTCGTCCAGGGGTCTTTCGGCGCGGCCTCCGACACCCCGGGCGTGGGACTTTCGCGCAGCACCGCCGAAGACCTCGGGCTCGCGGTGGGGGACAGCGCGACCGTTTCGGCACCCTCCCTCGGACGCGCCTCCGTCACCGTGCCCGTGCTGGTGATCTGGGAGGACAACGATTCCTACACGCCGGTGGCCGTGACGGCGTCCGTCGGCGAGCAGCTGGTCCCGGACCGTTCGTCCTGGTTCACCCAGAACGTGTTCGTCACATTCGCCGGAGGCGCGGACGAGGAGGCGGTCTTCGGAGCGGTCACGGACCAGATGAACACCTACGGTGTCCTCCAGGTCATGGACCGCTACCAGTACCGCGACGCCGCCGCCGACCAGGTCAACCAGCTGATGAGCGTGGTGTACGCGCTGTTGGCGCTGAGCGTGGTCATCGCGGTGCTCGGCATCGTCAACACACTCGCGTTGTCGACCACCGAACGCCACCACGAATTCGGGATGCTCCGGGCGGTGGGAACCCAGCGTTCCCAGATCCGGCGGATGATCGTCCTCGAATCGGCGGTGATCGCCCTGTACGGGGCCGTCGTCGGCGTGGTCGTGGGCGTGTGGCTGGGCTGGTGCCTCGTGCGGGTACTTTCCTCCCAGGGCATCGACCGGCTGCTGATCCCGTGGGACCAGGTGATTCTGCTGGTGCTCGGGGCAGTGGCCGTCGGGGCGGTCGCCGGGTTGTGGCCGGCCCGCCGGGCGGCGCGGACGACACCCCTCTCGGCCGTCGGCTGAGAGGGGCGCTCCTCCGCGGGCACCCCCTCAGCGACAACCTCGACCATGAGGCCGCGAAGGCGACCTATGAGGCGGGCGTGCTCAGCGTTCGGATCCCTCTCTCCGAGAAGAAGGAATCCCACCGGACCGAGATCACCGGAACCGACGCCCCGAAGAAGATTGACCCCTGTTCGGGGAGGGAACACTGCGGGGGTGGGTGGCTGACAAAGCCACCCACCGTCCGTTTTAGTGCACGTGGTGCGTCCAGGCCTCCGTGCCGAACTTCTCGGTCACCAGCGCATGGGCGGCCGCGAGATCCTCCTCCGTCAGGAACGCCGGTTCCGCGCCGTAGCGGTTGCTGAACTCCGCGGCCATTGTGTCGATGATCTCCTCGCGCGGCGCACCGGTCTGACGACGCAGCGGGTCCACGCGCCTCTTCGCCGAACGCAGGCCCTTGGAGGCGAGCTTCACCTTGCCGACACGCAGCACCTCCATCATCTTGTCGGCGTCGATGTCGTAGCTCATCGTCGCGTGGTGGAGCACGGCGCCCCGGCGGCGTTTCTGCGCGGCACCGCCGATCTTGCCGCCGTCGGAGGTGATGTCGTTGATCGGCTCATACCAGGCGTTCACGCCGTGTTTCGCCAGAGCGCCGAGCACCCACTCGTCCAGGTATGCGTAGGAGTCCTCGTAACTCAGGCCCGCGACCAGTGAATCCGGCACATACAGCGAGTAGGTGATGCAGTTGCCGCCCTCCATGAACATCGCGCCCCCGCCGGAGATGCGGCGCACCACCTGGATGTCATGCTTCTCGACGCCCACCGGGTCAATCTCATTGACATAGGACTGATAGGAGCCGATCACCGTCGCCCTGTCCTCCCACTCCCAGAATCGCAGGGTCGGGCCGCGCTCACCGGCGGCGACCTGGTTGAGCAGCAGTTCGTCGAGGGCGACGTTGACCTGCGTCGGCAGGGGACCGGGGCGGAGGATCTCCCATCTGTGGTCGGTGAAGTCGGTGCCGCCGGAGATGGCGCGTCGGACGGCGACGGCGACATCGCGGGTGCTGAATCCGTGGAGGGCGAGGTCCTCGAAGCCCGACAGTGCACGGTCGAGGCGGCCCTGCAGCTCATCGGTGGTCTCGCTTGTCGACGCCCCCGTCAACGCCGGCCCGAACGCCTCGTAGGCCTCGTCCGGTTCCAGGAAGAAGTCGCCGGAGACCCGGACATCCGTGATGCTCCCCTCATCGGTGGTGACGTCCACGACGACCAGTTTTCCGCCGGGGACCTTGATCTCAAAGTGCTGGTGCATACCGCCCCAGGGTACCCGTGGTAACAAGGGGACATGGATGTCAATCTGGAGAAACTGGTCCACCTCACTCCGCCCGAGGGCGCCGACGAGGCACTCGTGTGCGGACCTGACGGTTGCGCGCCGGTTCCGGCCGAGCCGGTCGAGTCGGTCGAGTCGGTCGAGTCGTCGGACGGCGAAGGCCCGGGCGCGTAGTCTCAGATCACATGTACGAACTCTCCACCGTCCTCACCGCCTTCGGACTGACACTGTTCGCGGGTCTGGCGACGGGCGTCGGTGGCCTCATCGCCGTGATGAAGAACAATCCCGGCAGACGATTCATGGCCGGCGCCCTCGGCTTCTCGGCGGGTGTCATGCTCTACGTCTCCTTCATGGAGATCCTGCCGAAGGCGTTCGAGGAGCTCACCAGGGCGTGGGGGGAGCGCAGCGGCTCGTGGGGCGCGGTGGCGGCGTTCTTCGCGGGTATCGGTGTGATCGCACTCATTGACCGTCTCGTCCCCGAGCCCATCAACCCGCATGAACGCGGCATCGGCGAGGACCCGAAGAAGGCCGCGCAACGCCGCCGCATGATGAAGATGGGCATGTTCACCGCGGGCGCGATCGCGATCCACAACTTCCCGGAGGGCTTCGCCACCTTCATCGCCGGCCTCGAGGACCTGTCCATCGCGTTGCCCGTCGCCGTGGCGATCGCGATCCACAACATCCCCGAGGGGGTGTCCGTCGCCGTCCCCATCCGCCAGGCCACCGGTTCGCGACGCAGGGCTCTCGGCTGGGCCACCCTCTCCGGACTCGCCGAGCCCGCCGGCGCCCTGATCGGCTTCGTGCTGCTCATGCCCTTCCTCGGCCCGGCCACCCTGGGCATCTCCTTTGCGGCGATCGCCGGCATCATGGTCTTCATCTGTCTCGATGAGCTGCTGCCCACCGCGGTCTCCACCGGCCGTCACCACACCGCGATCTACGGTCTCATCGCCGGCATGGGGGTCATGGCGGCATCGTTGCTGCTGATGATGTAATTGCCCGGCACCGGACAACATCCCACCTAGGAAGGTGTGGCTCCGGTCCGCCTGCCCCACGGTCGGTGCCCCAGAAGGTAGGCCCCGACGGCGCCGAGCAGCAGCAGCGGGATCGTCCACAGGGGTGCCCATGTCAGCTCCCACGCGGTGACCGCGGCGAACAGCGGGGCCTTCTGCATGACTGCGAGCACCATCGCCGCGCCGAGGACAGCCAGTACGGGCACGGTCTCCGGGCCCGCAGCCACCAGTGCGCCGACCCCCGCCCCGAGCGCGGCCCCCACCGCCAGCGCCGGCGTCAACGTGCCACCGACCGCGCCGGAGCCGAGTGAAGCCGCGGTGAGCAGTGGTTTCACCGCCAGGAGAGTGAGCAGCAGCGGCAGGGCGGTGGTCGGGGCGAGGGCGGTGCGGACGATGTCCTCACCGTTGCCGGTGACCCCGGGCAGGAACTGGGAGACAGTGACCACGCCGGCGGTCGCCGCACCCACGCTCAGGGGCAGCCACCGCGGGTCGACGACCTTCCAGCCGTGCGCGGACTTCATCAGGGCCAGGAACAGTCGGCCCACAACCACTGAGGCGAGCAGCAGCACCGGCAGCACCCAGAGGACGAGGGGGTCGAAGGGGGCATCGGGAAGCTGGTAGACGGAGGTGTTGCCCACCAGGGCCCATGCTGTCACTGTCGCCACCCCGGACATGGCGGTGGCGAGGCCGAGGGCGCGCCAGCTGCGGCGCACGGGCATCGCCTCGAGGGTGAAGAGGACACCGGCCAGCGGCACGTTGTACACCGCGGCCAGCCCGGCGCCTGCTGCGGAGGCGACGAGGATGCGACGGTGGGGTTCGTCGATACGCAGGGCACGTGAGAGCCGGTCGAGTAGGGCGGCCGCGGACTGGCGGGGCGCCTGCTCGCGACCGAGGGAGATGCCGGAGCCGACGGCGAGCAGCTGGAACAGGGCGTCAGCGAGGGTGCGGCCAAGGGGGAGCGGGGTGTCGGTGGTGGCGGATTCCTCCACGCTGCGGATGGGGCGGGTGCGACGCAACCACCACCAGCCGAGGCCCGCGAGGGCACCACCGAGTGCGGCCGCGAGGACAGGATGGAGGGGGCCGGTGGCGGTGAAGTGGTGGATACGGTGGATGAGCCAGGCCATGGCACCGCCGACGAGTCCTGTGAGCACCCCTCCGAGAAGGAGGGTCGCGACAAGAACGGCCCGGGCGCGGTACATGATTCCCAGGGTATCCCCGGGTGGGGGAGATGGGCGGTAGGCGGGTGCTGCTGTGTGTTCCTGCAGGGGGGCGGAACCGTCCGCGGTGGTTCAGTTGTGTCTCATGCGTCATTCACGACGCGGCACCGCTCAGGCGCCCGGTGCACCGGGCGGATGCGTCGACCCGTCAGTGGGCGGCCGCCTTCTTCGGCGAGCCGGTGAGGGCCTTGGCGGCGTCGACGATGAGCGCGATGACCATGCCCCAGAGCAGTCCGAAGACCAGGGAGAAGAAGGTGTTGACCAGCCAGCCGAGGACACCGCCGCCGACGGCGACCTCCAGGGAGTGGATGGTGTCGTAGGGCCAGGTGAAGCTGAATTCTGTGAGGCCCACGAGGATGATGTGGCCACCGACCCACAGCATCGCGAAGGTGCCCACCACCGCGATCGTCGACAGCACCTTCGGCATCGCGGTGACCAGGCCGCGGCCGAAGGCGGCGCCGGCACCGCCCCGCTTGGCCATGTGGAGGCCGATGTCATCCATCTTCACCAGCACACCGACCGCACCGTAGACGAGCGCGGTGATACCGATCGCCACGACCACCAGGACGGCGGCGCGGAAGAGCATGGGCTGGTCAGCGACCTCGTTGAGGGAGATGACCATGATCTCGGCGGAGAGGATGAGGTCGGTCATGATGGCGCTTCTGACCAGCTTGTCCTCGTCCGCGGCAGTTTTTTCGGCACCCTGGGCGAGGGTGTCACCCTCGCCCTTGCCGTGGCCCTTGATCTTGTGGAGCACCTTGTGGGCGCCTTCGAAGCACAGGTACGTGCCGCCGAGCATGAGGATCGGGGTCAGCGCCCACGGCGCGATCCACGAGAGGACCAGGGCGATGGGCAGGATGATGATGAGCTTGTTGACCAGGGATCCCTTGGTGATCCGCCAGATCATCGGCAGCTCACGGGCGGGTTGGATACCGGTGACGTAGCGGGGTGTCACGGCAGCGTCGTCAACCACGACACCGGCGGCCTTCACCGAGGTTTTTCCGGCGGCGGCCGCGACGTCGTCGACGCTGGCGGCGGCGGCGCGGGCGATGAGGGCGACGTCGTCAAGCAGTGCTAGCAGTCCACCAGCCATGAGGGACACCTTTCAGGGAGGAAATACGGACATACTAGTGCATTTCTTGAGCATGGTCGCATGAGAACAGCGGTGGTGGGCGTCGGCGCGGTCGGCGGATGGTTCGGCGGCGCCCCGGCCCGGGCCCCGCGGGGGCTGCGTACCCGATTGAGTCCGATGCTCGAGGCGCTCATGCGGGAGGTGGAGGCCACGGCCCGCGCGCACGATGTGCGCCACTCAGCGAGGACATGGTCCCAGGCACCCTCGAGTTCGTGGACCGCATGCCCGCGGAGGCGACCAGTTCGATGCGCCGTCACTGGTGGCCGGGCGTCCCCACGCGCTGGATCCGCAGGTCGGTGCCATCTGCCGGATGGCGGTCCGGCAGCGCGTCGACGTGCGGCTGCATGACCTTCTGCCGGCGGTACTGGGGTAACGTGACGAACATGACGGCTTCCTCCACCGCCCGGGTCAGGTGCGATCGCCCGGGGCGTTACGCTCGGTCCCTGGTGTCCACCTTCGCCCACACGGCGCACGCGGAGTGGGACGCCGAGGAGGGCCGCGGGCACCTCGTGTTCACCTGGGGGCATGACGCCGAGGTCGACATGATCGCCGGAGACGGGGTTCTTCTGCTGCACCTCGAATGCGCCGCCGCGGAGCTCACTCAGTTGGAGGAGCTGATCGGCCGCAGAATCATCGACCTCGCCGGGGAGGACGGCCTGGAGGTCGCCTGGAAGCGTCCCGGAGGGCAGGACGGTACCCGCTGGGCGACTGGACTGGACTGACCTCGGTCCAGTTTCGTCCACGGGTGCCCGGCGGAAATCCGGGCTGAGATGTTGCAACGGCGGACCGTCGAACCTGATCCCGCTGATACCGGTGCCAGGGGGGATCAGGTGGCCACCACCACCGCCACCACGCGCGCCCGCTCCTCGTGGCGCGTCATCGACATCATCATCGCCTCCGCCCTTGGTGTGGGGCCCGTGGCTTCAACGTGTCGCCGAGCACGGTTGTACGTGGGTCCACGAGTGGCCGATCTCCGGCGGGGCTACCGACGTTGGGACTGGGAAGGCCGATACTCCGGGGGTGCTGGACCTGGGGGAGTCACTCATCGTGGAGGGGGTGGGGTTGGTGACGCTTACGTCGATAAGTCCTGCCCAGGAGCTGGGGGAGGTACTCAGCGTGCTTATCGACACACCCGTGGAGCTGCGGCAGGCCCGCGCCCTGCAGCGGGACACCGGTTACGAACCCTTCTGGAACATGTGGGCGGCGCAGGGGGAGACGTTCTGGGCCGCGCAGGAACATGTTCCGGTGGATTTTTCATTGGCACGGTGAGGGAGCTCCTGACCTTCCGCCAGGGGGCCGGACGGAAGGGGGTGGCTCCGGGGGTGGCGAGGCATGATCCTGGGGGTGGACCTGCCAGCGTCCTGAGCAGGAGGAAAGATGTCACTAGTCCTTTCGTGGACCTAACCTTGTGGTTACAGTCTCATCACAAGTGTGGGGTGATGGATGTCACCCGGTAGTTTAAACGGAAGATGAAAAACCTTTCTTTCACACTGGAGGTCCACCACATGGCACTCAGCAAGAAGACGCTGGCCCTACTCGCAGCCACCACGCTCGGGTTTGGCCTGGTCGCATGTTCCGATTCCGGGGACACCGGCGCAGCCGGGGACAATGGCGCCACCGGCGGCGACAACTACATCCTCGCCAACGGCACCGAACCACAGAATCCCCTCATCCCCTCAAACACCAACGAGGTGGGTGGCGGACGCATCGTCGACATGATCTACTCCGGCCTCGTCTACTACGACGCTGAGGGTGAGATCCACAACGAGATGGCCGAGTCCATCGAGCCGGAGGGAGAGAAGAGCTACCGCGTCACCCTCAAGGACGGCTGGACCTTCACCGACGGCACCGAGATCACCGCCCAGCACTTCGTGGACACCTGGAACCACGCCGTGGCCAGCTCCCACCTGTCCGCCTACTTCTTCGAGCCGATCCTCGGCTATGAGGAGGGCGCAGAGTCCATGGAGGGCCTCGAGGTCGTCGACGACAAGACCTTCACCATCGAGCTGAACCAGCCTGAGGCAGACTTCCCCATGCGTCTGGGCTACTCCGCCTTCTACCCGCTGCCCGACGAGGCCCGCGAGGATGAGGCGGCCTTCGGTGAGATGCCGAACGGCAACGGTCCCTACAAGCTGCTCGAGTGGAACCACAACCAGGACGCCACGCTCGTTCCGAACGAGAACTACCAGGGTGAGCGCGCACCGCAGAACGACGGCGTGAAGTTCGTCTTCTACGCCAACTTCGACGCCGCCTACAACGACCTGCTGGCCGACAACCTCGATGTCCTGGACTCCATCCCGGACTCCGCGTTCGCCACCTTCGAGGACGAGCTCGGTGACCGCGCCGCCAACCAGGCCTCCGCCATCTTCCAGTCCTTCACCATCCCGGAGCGCCTCGAGCACTGGGGTGGCGAGGAGGGCCAGCTGCGCCGCCAGGCGATCTCCCACGCCATCAACCGTGAGGAAATCACCGACGCCATCTTCCAGGGCACCCGCACCCCGGCCAGCGACTTCACCTCTCCGGTCCTGCCGGGCTATGACGGCGAGATCGTGGGCAACGACGTCCTCGACTACGACCCGGAGAAGGCCAGGGACCTGTGGGCCCAGGCCGATGAGATCGCCCCGTTCACCGGCGAGTTCACCCTCTCCTACAACGCTGACGGCGGCCACCAGGCCTGGGTCGACGCGGTGGTCAACTCCATCCGCAACACCCTCGACATCGAGGCCCTGGGCAACCCGTACCCGGACTTCAAGTCCCTGCGTGACGACGTCACCGGCCGCACCATCTCGGGCGCCTTCCGCACCGGCTGGCAGGCTGACTACCCCTCGCAGGGCAACTTCCTCGGCCCGCTCTACGGCACCGGGGCAGGCTCCAACGACGGTGACTACTCCAACGCCGACTTCGACGCCAAGCTCGACGAGGCCGCGGCCGCGGACACCCCGGAGGACGCGTCCCGCATCTACAACGAGGCACAGGAGATCCTCTTCCAGGATCTCCCGGCCGTCCCGCTGTGGTACGCCAACCTGACCGGCGGTTACAGTGAGAAGGTCGACAACGTCGTCTTCTCCTGGAAGGACCAGCCGCTGTACTACAACATCACGAAGAACTAGCGTCGCCGGTCCCACTGTGACACCTGATACCCGCGTAACGCCCGGTGCGTCACGCGGGTATCTGTCTGCATGCCTCCATCACACCCACAAGGAATAGTTATGTTGCGCTACATCGGGCGACGACTGCTCCAGATGATCCCCGTGTTCTTCGGGGCCACCCTCCTCATCTACGCACTCGTCTTCCTCATGCCTGGCGATCCGGTCCAGGCGCTGGGCGGTGACCGCGGCCTGTCCGAGGCCGCCCGTGCCCGCATCGAGGCGGAGTACAACCTGGACAAACCCTTCATCGTCCAGTACCTGCTCTATCTCAAGGGCATCTTCACCCTCGACTTCGGAACCACCTTCTCCGGCCAACCCGTCTCCGACGTCATGGCCCGGGCCTTCCCCGTCACCATCAAACTGGCCGTCATGGCCCTCATCTTCGAAGCCTTCTTCGGCATCCTCTTCGGCGTCGTCGCCGGCGTGCGCCGTGGCGGGATCTTCGACTCCACCGTCCTGGTCATGTCGCTCATCGTCATCGCCGTGCCCAGCTTCGTCATCGGCTTCGTCCTGCAGTTTGTCGTCGGCGTGAAATGGGGGATACTCCCCGTGACCGTGGGCTCGAAGGAGACGTTCACCGCCCTGCTCATGCCGGCCGTGGTGCTCGGCGCCGTGTCCTTCGCCTATGTTCTGCGCCTGACGCGGCAGTCCGTGAGTGAGAACATGCGCGCCGACTACGTCCGCACCGCCCGGGCCAAGGGCCTGTCCGGCGGGCAGGTCATGACCCGGCACGTGCTGCGTAACTCGCTCATCCCTGTCGCCACCTTCCTCGGTGCGGACCTCGGCGCCCTCATGGGCGGGGCCATCGTCACCGAGGGAATCTTCGCCATCAACGGCGTCGGCGGCACCATCTACCAGGCGATCATCAAGGGCGAACCGACGACCGTGGTGTCGTTCACCACCGTGCTCGTCATCGTCTACATCGTCGCCAACCTCGTCGTGGACCTGGTCTACGCCGTGCTCGACCCGAGGATCCGCTATGCCTGACATCAACCGCAACGTCGCCAACCCGGCCGGCGAGGATGACATCCTCGCGGAGGACAAGCTCCAGCTCCGCCCAGGCCAGGACCATTACATCGCCGAGACCGACGAGACCGGCCTCGGCGCCGTCGACGCCGTCGCCGATGAGTCCGCCCCAGCCTCCATGTGGGGCGAGGCGTGGCGCAGCCTGCGTCGCCGCCCCCTGTTCTGGGTCTCGGCGATGCTCATCCTCGTGGCCGTGCTGATGTCGCTGTTCCCGCAGCTGTTCACCTCCATTGATCCGCGCGCCTGCACCTTGTCCAACTCTCTGGCGGACCCGCAGCCGGGCCACCCCTTCGGTTTCGACCGGCAGGGCTGTGACATCTACTCGCGCACGATCTACGGGGCGCGTGCCTCAGTGGCGGTGGGTATCCTCACCACCGCGCTCGTCGTGCTCATCGGCACGGTCATCGGCGCGCTCGCCGGTTTCTTCGGCGGCATCCTGGACACCCTGCTCTCCCGCCTGACGGACATCTTCTTCGCCATCCCGCTGGTGCTCGCCGCCATCGTCGTGATGCAGATGTTCAAGGACTACCGCACCATCCTCACGGTGGTGCTGGTCCTGGGACTGTTCGGCTGGACGAACATCGCCCGCATCACCCGCGGTGCGGTGATGAGCGTGAAGAACGAGGAGTACGTCACCGCGGCCCGGGCGCTGGGGGCCTCGAGAATTAAGATCCTCACCAGCCACATCATGCCCAACGCAGCAGCCCCGATCATCGTGTACGCCACCGTGGCGCTGGGCACCTTCATCGTCGCGGAGGCCACCCTGTCCTTCCTGGGCATCGGCCTCCCACCGACGATCGTGTCCTGGGGCGGGGACATCTCCGCCGCGCAGGCCTCCCTGCGCACTAAACCGATGGTTCTTTTCTACCCTGCCATGGCGCTCGCTATGACGGTCCTGAGCTTCATCATGCTCGGCGATGTCGTCCGTGACGCCCTTGACCCGAAGGCGAGGAAGCGATGACCACCCAGACCCCGCTGCTTGAGATGAAGGATGTCCAGGTCTCCTTCACTTCTTCCACCGGCGTCGTCGAGGCCGTCCGCGGCATCAACATGACGATCTACCCGGGACAGTCCGTCGCCATTGTCGGCGAGTCCGGCTCCGGCAAGTCCACCGCCGCCATGTCGATCCTCGGCCTGCTGCCGGGCACCGGCAAGGTCACCGGCGGAAAGATCCTGTTCAACGGTGAGGACATCACCGGCCTGAGCGACAAGGAGATGCAGAAGTACCGCGGTGCCGAGATCGGCCTGGTCCCGCAGGACCCGATGTCGAACCTCAACCCGGTGTGGCGCGTCGGCACGCAGGTCGCGGAATCCCTGCGCGCCAACAACGTGGTCAAGGGCTCCGAGGTCGATGACCGCGTCACCGAGCTGCTGGAGGAGGCGGGACTTCGCGACGTGAAGCGGCGCGCCCGCCAGTACCCGCACGAGTACTCCGGTGGCATGCGTCAGCGCGCGCTCATCGCCATCGGCCTGGCCGCCCGCCCGAAGCTGCTCATCGCCGATGAGCCGACCTCAGCACTGGATGTCACGGTGCAGAAGCGGATCCTCGACCACCTCGAGGGGCTCACCGAGGAACTCGGCACCGCCGTGCTGTTCATCACCCATGACCTGGGGCTGGCCGCCGAGCGCGCTGAGCATCTCGTGGTCATGCACCGTGGCCGCATCGTCGAGTCCGGCCCCAGCCTGCAGATCCTCCGCGACCCGCAGCACCCGTACACCCGACGTCTGGTGAAGGCGGCGCCCTCGCTGGCGTCGGCACGCATCCAGTCGGCGCTGGCCGCCGGTGTGGAATCGACGGAACTGGTTGCACTCGGCCGAGAGTCGAAGCAGGAGGAGGTCATCCGCGTCGAGAACCTCACCAAGGTCTTCGGTGAGAACAAGGCTGTCGACGATGTCTCCTTCACCGTGCGCAAGGGCACCACCCTGGCGTTGGTGGGTGAGTCGGGTTCCGGCAAGTCAACGGTGGCGAACATGGTTCTCAATCTGCTGGAGCCGACCAGCGGCAAGGTGTTCTACAAGGGCACCGACCTGTCGAAGCTGAACAACCGGGAGCTGTTCGACATGCGTCGCAAGATGCAGGTCGTGTTCCAGAACCCCTACGGCTCACTCGACCCGATGTTCTCCATCTACCGCTGCATCGAGGAGCCGCTCGCCCTGCACAAGGTGGGTAACCGCAAGGAACGGGAGGCCCGCGTCGCGGAGCTGCTCGACATGGTGTCCATGCCGCGTTCGGCCATGCGCCGCTTCCCGAATGAGCTGTCCGGTGGGCAGCGGCAGCGCATTGCCATTGCGCGTGCCCTGGCGTTGCGGCCGCAGGTGCTGGTTCTCGACGAGGCGGTCTCAGCTCTTGACGTCCTGGTGCAGAACCAGATCATCCGTCTGCTCGCCGAGCTGCAGGATGAGCTCGACCTGTCCTACCTGTTCATCACCCACGACCTCGCGGTGGTCCGTCAGACCGCCGATGACATCGTCGTGATGAAGCAGGGCGCGATCGTCGAGCAGGGCACCTCTGACGAGGTGTTCGCCAACCCGCGGGAGGAGTACACCCGCGACCTCATCAACTCCGTCCCGGGCCTCAACATCGAGCTCGGTACGGGCGCCAACCTGGGGCTCGTCGAGTAGCACCCGAATACACCGCGGACTGACAACCACTGCCGGCCTCGACCGGTGGGGAGTGCCCGGAGGGCCGTCTCCGGGCACTCGCGGTCATCGCGCAGGTCCAGCGCGTGGGCGTAGGCGTGGATCTTCTCCGGGACTCCAGCTGCCGGTGGCGCTGACGATGGCGATCTTCAGGGGGTCTGGGGTCCCGGTGGGGTGCGTGGACTGCCCAGAAAACGGAAAAACCCGTCACATTGCAAGCATGTGACGGGTTTTAGCTGTTCAGAGGCTAGAGAATCTCGTCGATGGCCTCGGTTGGACGCGCGATGCGGCTGCCCTTCGAGGTGACCACGAACGGGCGCTCGATGAGGCGTGGGTGCGCCACCATGGCGGCGAGGAGTTCCTCGTCGGGCGTGTCCGCGGAGAGACCCAGCTCCCGGTACTCCGTCTCGCCGGTCCGGATGGCGTCGTGGACGGAGATCCCGGCTGCGTCGACAAGCTCCCTGAGCTTGTCGACGTCCGGTGTCTCATCCAGGTACCGGATGATCTCGGGTTCAATGTCGCGCTCCCGCAGATACTCCAGTGCCCGGCGGGACTTGGAGCAGCGCGGGTTGTGGTAGATCGTCACTTTGTCGTTCATGCCACAACCCTAGCCGCGGGTCAGTAGTTCGCGGGTGGGTCACTGGCGGGGAAGGATTCCTGTCCCCATTCCTCGGGCAGCTCCCTGCGCTTCTCCGGGGTGGACTTGCCCACGTCCTCGGGGTGATTGTGGGTGTAGGGCTTGTCCTCCGGGAACTCCCAGATGTGGCCCTTGTCGCCGGTGGTGTCGGTGGCGTCGGTGGCGTCGTCGGTGTTCATGGCACGTTCCTCTCGTACGTAGTTGGGTTATAACTCCAACCTACCCACGAAAAGTGTCCGAGGTCACAACAATGTGATAACTCTTGTGGATCTACTCCGCCGGTACCAGCGTGACGTTGTCGGCCCAGGTCAGTTCGATGCCGAGGGTGCGCAGCCACTCCATCGCGTTGTCCTGGTGGCGGGTGATGCCCTCCACGGCGGTCAACGTCGTGTCGATGGCGCGCTCGGCGTCCTCGGCGCTGATGAGGCCGGCGGAGGTGGCGGCGGCCAGCTCATCGATGTCCTGGACGTCGATCGGCTCGCCGGTGACGGAGACGAGGTCGACGTAGAGGTCCCGGGTGGACCACACGTCATCCTGGATGTGGATGTCAGCGACGTCGAAGTAGAAGTCCTGGCGCTCATCGACACCCTCCCGGAAGTGGAAGATGTTGGCGCGCAGGCCGAGCTTCGGCAGCAGCCAGGACTCCAGGTAGCCGAACCGGGGATGGTTGGCGCCGCGTGCCATGTACAGGCCGAAGTCGGTGATCCGGTAGGTGTCCACCTCGCGGAGGTGACCCTTCGGGTCGATGTTGATCCGGTCGGAGGTGTTGAAGGTCTCCTCCTTGACCGGGTGCAGATCAGCAGTCATGACTGTTACCTCGCATCGATGATCGCAACTGTGGGGATGAACGTGCACGGCCCGTCCTCGGTGTGGACGGTGCCGGAGACGACGGCGACGACGGTGCCGTGGCCGGTGTCGGCGGTGCCCGAGAGAGTGGCCGGCCCGTCGGGGTTGATGCCGTAGTTGCCCAGCGGCGTCGCACCCGTGCGCAGCGTGTTGATGTTCGCCCAGTTGACGGTCATGCCACCCTGCTCCGGTGCGGCGGGGGCGGTGCCCAGTGCGGTGAAGAGGAAGGCCGTCTGGCCCTCGGCGGCACCCGGTGCCGGGATCTCCGCGGGGCCGGGGACGGCGATGGCTGAACCGACGGCGTCGAGTTCGCCGCCGATACAGGATCCGGAGACGGTCGGCCAGTAGAACTGGGTGAACCGCGGGGCATTGTCCGGCAGTTCCGGGCCCCCGTCGCCGTTGGTGCCGGCGGTGAAGGCCAGTCCGGAGAGCAGGGCGTCACGCAGGGCGGGCGGCATCCACGGCTGGTTGGCGAAGGCGCGGATCTCCTGCTGGGTCCGCGGCGTCGGGCGGCCGAGTTCATCAAGTGGGTTGTGGCTGGAGAGATCGGGGAGGGGGGCCGCTTGTGCGGTGGCGGTGACCGGGGCCAGGGTGCCGGCGATGGTGAGGGCGATGGCGCTGGAGAGGGCGACCGTCCTCATGATTCGTGCGGTGTGTCCCACTGGTTGGCTCTCTTCCGGGTGATCTCAGGGCGATGTCACGGATGTCACTGGGCACACGGCAGCGCAACAGTCACAAACGTAACTTGGGTAACAGTAGTTTCGGTACCCAACAATATTCACTTGCGCGACAGATTCAACCGGATCGAAGAAAACCCGGTCACTTTTACTTTCGTGCGTCGATATTATTTCGTTACATTTACGGCAAAAAGCGCGATGACCGGTGATCGGACGCTGAGTGCCCGGGCACCGGGGTGCCGGAAAGAGGCTGCACCCGCGGGGTCATCCTGGGGGTGGTCGTGACGTCCGGGGTGTCGCCCGACTGACCCAGGAACCGACGCTCCCGCGGGTCAACATCAACGTGGCGGACGTGGACGCCGAACTGGACGGCGATCCGCTGCATGCACCCGGCCATCGGGGTAGGGGCTGTTGCCCCGGAGGGGCCGGGGCGGGCGGGGTGTTCCGTGACACTCAATGGTGCAATACCCTCTGAATGCGAGTATCGTCAAGGGCTGTTCATCATCGCGCCGCCGTCTTGTCCGTGAAAAACACCGGGGACTGCGGACGCGACCCCTTTTTATAGGAGCAGCCCCCTCGTGTCCCATCCTGAGTTCCGCAACGTCGCCATCGTCGCCCACGTCGACCATGGCAAGACCACCCTCGTCAACTCCATGCTGGAGCAGTCCGGTGTGTTCGACGATCACGGTGGTGTCACTGACCGCGTGATGGACTCCGGTGACCTCGAACGCGAGAAGGGCATCACGATCCTGGCCAAGAACACCGCCGTGCGCCGCAAGGGTGCCGGCAGGGACGGCCGCGACCTCATCGTCAACGTCATCGACACACCGGGTCACGCCGACTTCGGTGGCGAGGTCGAGCGTGCCCTGTCCATGGTGGACGGCGTCGTCCTCCTCGTCGATGCAGCTGAGGGTCCGCTCCCGCAGACCCGCTTCGTCCTGAGCAAGGCACTGGCCGCCAAGATGCCGGTGATCATCCTGGTCAACAAGACCGACCGTCCGGATGCCCGCATCGATGAGGTCGTCGAGCAGGCACAGGACCTCCTCCTGGAGCTCGCCTCCACCCTCGAGGACCCGGAGGCCGCCGAGGCCGCCGAGCAGCTGCTGGACCTGCCGGTCCTGTACGCCTCCGGCCGCCACGGCAAGGCGTCGACCGAGAACCCGGGCAACGGCAACCCGCCGGAGGCTGAGGACCTGCAGGCACTCTTCGATGTCATCTACCAGGCCCTGCCGGAGCCGTCCGCCGAGATCGACGCCCCGCTGCAGGCGCACGTGACCAACCTGGACTCCTCCTCCTTCCTGGGCCGCATCGGCCTGGTCCGCATCCACGCGGGCACCCTGAAGAAGGGCCAGCAGGTCGCCTGGATCCACTACGACGACGAGGGCAACGCACACACCAAGACGGTGCGCATCGCCGAGCTGCTGCGCACTGTGGGCACCGAGCGTGTCCCGGCGGAGGGCGAGGTCGTCGCCGGCGACATCGCGGCCATCTCGGGCATTGACGAGATCATGATCGGTGACACCCTGGCTGACCCGGAGAACCCGGTCGCCCTGCCGCGCATCACCGTCGACGAGCCCGCCATCTCCATGACCATCGGTGTGAACACCTCACCCATGGCCGGTCGCGGTGGCGGCGACAAGCTCACCGCCCGCATGGTCAAGGCACGCCTGGATCAGGAGCTGATCGGCAACGTGTCTCTGCGTGTCCTGCCGACCGAGCGTCCCGACGCCTGGGAGGTCCAGGGTCGTGGCGAGATGGCTCTGTCCGTGCTGGTGGAGACGATGCGCCGTGAGGGCTTCGAGCTGACCGTCGGCAAGCCGCAGGTGGTCACCCAGGTCATCGACGGCGTCGTCCACGAGCCCTACGAGCGCATGGTCATCGACGTCCCGGCCGAGCACCAGGGTGCCGTCACCCAGCTCATGGCAGCCCGCAAGGGCCAGATGGTGTCCATGGACACCGGCTCCGGCGACTGGGTGCGCATCGAGTTCGACATCCCGGCCCGTGGCCTCATCGGCTTCCGCACCACCTTCATGACCGAGACGCGCGGCACCGGCATCGCCAACTCCTATGCCATCGAGCAGCGCCCGTGGGCTGGTGAGATCAAGGACCGCTCCACCGGCTCCCTGGTCGCGGACCGCACCGGTCAGATCACCGCCTACGCCCTGCAGCAGCTGGCCGACCGCGGCAACTTCTTCGTCGAGCCGGGCACCGACGCCTACGAGGGCATGGTCGTCGGCGCCAACAACCGCGACGAGGACATGGACATCAACATCACCCGTGAGAAGAAGCTGACGAACATGCGTGCCGCCTCCGCGGACACCACCGTCACCCTCGCCAAGGCCCACGTCCTCTCCCTGGACGAGGCCATGGAGTTCTGTGGCCAGGACGAGTGCGTCGAGGTCACCCCGGAGATCCTGCGCGTGCGCAAGGTCATCCTCAACGCCACCGAGCGTGCCCGCGCACGTTCCCGTGAGAAGGCCCTCAACAAGTAGGGTGGCCTCTCCCGCCAGTTACCGCAGCCCCGTTGGTGTCGCTCTTCTCTTCGCGACCAACGGGGCTGTGTTCTCCTCCATCCTGCCCTGGTACCCGACGCTCAAGGACCAGTGGGGCCTCGGTGACCTGACATTCGGGATCATCGTCGCGGCCTTCGCCGCCGGTTCACTCCTCTCGACGGTCCTGCCCTCGCTGGCGGTCAACCGCTTCGGTCCGCGACGCACCGTCTGGTGGGGCACCGTCGTCGTGGCACTGCTCGTCGCCGCCGTCGGCTGGTCGTCCTCAGGACTCATGCTCGCGGGGCTGCTGCTGGGCATCGGGCTTCTCGACGCCATCATCGACGTCTCCCAGAACGTCGCGGGAGTGCGCGTCGAGGCCCGGCTCGGGCGCTCCATACTGTCGTCGATGCACGCCTGCTGGTCGCTCGGTGCGGTCGCCGGAGGTGTCGGCGGCACCTACGCGGCGAGCACGGGCACGGACATCCGTCTCCACCTCGCCATCGTGGCGGCCGTGGTCATCGCTGTGGTCACCCTCGGCGAGTGGCTGACAGGGCCGGTACCGCCCGATCCGACGGAGACGGGGGAGGGGGACCACGGGGGCGTCGGGAAGCGGGGGAGCATCCTGCGTCTCATGTGGATCACCCTGCCCGTGGCCCTGGTGGCCACCTCAGGCACGGTCGTCGAGGACATCGCCAACAACTGGGCGGGACTGGCCTCCGTCGAGTTGGCGGGGGTGTCCCTCGGACAGGCCGGCGTGGCCTTCACAGTCGTGCTCTTCGCGCAGACCGTCGGGCGTTTCACCGGCGACCGCCTCATCGACCACTTCGGGCGCGTCACCGTGGCGCGGAGCGGCGGGGTGCTCATCGCTCTCGGCGGCGCGCTGGTCGTCGTGGCGACTGACCCGCGGCTGCTCTACCTCGGCTTCGCCCTGGCAGGTTTCGGTTGCGCGACCCTCGTACCCAGTGCCTTCGCGGCGGCCGCGCGTCTGACCGGCGTCAGTGAGGGGGCGGGCGTCACTGCGGTGAGCTGGCTCATGCGCATCGGATTCCTCGCCACCAGCCCGGTCCTCGGAGCCCTCTCCGACGCGACGGATCTGCGCCGGGCGCTGCTGCTGCTCGTTCTCGCCGGTGGGGTGGTCATCCTGCTCGCCCCGGCGCTGCGGGACCAACCCCGCGTGGGGACTGGTACATAATTACCGGTGTGAAAGCCCGCCTGATACCTGCCCTCCTGCTGACGCTGACCGTCTCCCTCACCGGCTGCGCCGCCAATCCAGGCCCGCCACCGGTGGAGGAGCCGGAGGCCTCGACCGGGGTGAGCACGTCGGCGACGGAGCCCACGCAGACGACCACCACCCCCGTCTCGCGGGCGGACAAGGTCATCACCGTCGGCATCGACCCCCTGCCGGCCGGGTTCCACCCGCACCTGCTGGCCCACGAGTCGCACTTCACCCGTTCGCTCGCGCAGCTGGTACTCCCCAGCGCCTTCCACGACGGCGCGATGAACACGGACCTGCTGGAGTCGGCGGGACAGGTGGAACCGACCCCGGGCGTGGCACAGACCCTCAGCTACGTCATCTCCCCGGCGGCCCAGTGGTCGGACGGGACCCCGATCACTGGCGCGGACTTCCGCTACCTGTGGCAGGGTATGACGACCTCCCCGGGGGTGAGCAGCCCCGCCGGTTACCAGGCGATCAGTGAGATCCGCACGAGCGCCGACGGCCGCACCGTCGACGTCGACCTGCACACCTTCGTCTCCGACTGGCGTTCCCTGTTCAGCAACCTCGTGCCGAGTCATCTGCTGCAGAATGATGTCTCCCGCTTCACGACGGCGCTGGCCGACGGCATCCCCGCCTCCGGCGGCCGCTACATGGTGCGGTCCGTCGACCGTGCGCGCGGCATCGTCACGCTCCACCGCAACGACCGGTTCTGGGGCACGGATCCGGCGACGACCGACCGCGTCATCTTCAGCGAGGTCCGGGGCGTCACCCGGGGAGTCGAACAGCTGCGATCCGGGCAGATCGACTTCCTCGACATGGTGCCCACCGAGACCTCCGTCGACTCCTACAACCTCATGCGTGACACCCAGGTGCGTCTGGTGGACCAGCCCCGCGAACTGTCCCTGACCCTGTCGACCACGTCCCCGCTGCTCGCGGACCAGGCGGTGCGCGCCGAACTGCACTCGCTTCTCGACGTCCCCCTCATCGCCCGCCTCGCCGCCGGACGATCCGCGGAACTTCCCGTGCCGCCGCATCTCGACGCCCGCCCCATGACCGCGGGAGCACCCGAGCTCCTGCCCGAGCTGACGGGGGAGAAGCGGCGCCCGCTGCGCATCGGTGTCGACCCGGCGGACGACGCCGCCCTGTCGGCTGCCCGCACCATCGTGGACCTGCTCTCGCACTTCGAGGTCCGCGCCGAAATGGTCACCTCCGACCTGCGGGACCTCACGGGTGAGCAGCTGCCGGACGACAGCGTGGACGCGGTCATCGCGTGGCGGTACACCGGCGGCGCCTCCCTCGGGCTGGCCGGCCGGTGGCAGTGTCCGCCCACCCCCGACGCCCCGCGCACCGGCAACCTGTCGGGCTACTGCTCGGAGGACACCCAGGCGATGGCGGAGGCCCTCATCACGGGTGCCGCCACCGTAGCCGAGGGCGAGGCGTTCTTCGCCGGGGTCAACGCCCGGGAACACGTCACCATCCCGCTGCTGGGGGAACGTCGGGTACTGGTCCTGGGCGAAGGTATCGTTGGTCCGGACCCGGATCTTGAGAACTGGACCGCCGGCATTTCGACGGTCGCGAGCTGGAGGAAGCAATGACGACCCGTGATCTGGTCGGCTACCGCGTGGTGGCCGTCCATGCGCACCCCGACGACGAGGCCATCACCACCGGTGGCTCTCTGTTCGACCTGGCGCGCCGGGGTGCCGACGTCCTCGTCGTCACCTGCACCCTGGGCGAGGAGGGCGAGGTGATCGGCGCCCCCTTCGCACACCTGACCAACGACCACGCCGACCAGCTCGGCGGTTTCCGCATCGGGGAACTCACCCGGGCCCTTGGACACCTCGGTGTGCGTGGCTGTTTCCTCGGCGGGGCCGGCCGCTTCCGTGACTCCGGCATGGCCGGCAGCCCGGCGCACGAGAACCCCCGGGCCTTCGTCAACTCCGGCGGGGAGGCCGTCGAGCTCCTCACCCGCATCCTCGAGGCGGAGCGCCCGCACCTGCTCATCACCTACGGACCCGACGGCGGCTACGGCCACCCGGATCACATCCGGGCGCACGAGATCACCCACGCCGCCGCCGCGCGCGTCGAGGTCCCCCGCATCCTGTGGACCGTGTCCTCCCTGCCCGAGTCGCTGGAGGGCGTCGCGCAGATCACCCGGGTCCCGGACGGCTGGACCCGGCCCCCGCGGGAATATCTGGAGAACGCGGGCGTCGAGACGCATGATCTCGTGGTGACACTCGACGACGTCGCCCTGGCCGCCAAGCGGGAGGCCATGCGCGCACACGCGACGCAGATCTGGTTCGCCGACGGCTCCGTCTCCGCCACGAACCCGCGAGCCGCGTGGGGACAGGGCGCGCACCCGGTGTGGGCGCTGTCCAACCTCCACGCGCAGCCGTTGCTGAGCCGCGAGCACTACCAGCTCGGTTCCGGAAGCCTTCCCGAAGCGGACCTGCTCGGCGGGCCCGGACTCCTCGACGGTCTGGCCCGTGACGGAGCAGCCGAATGAGCACACAGAAGGGATTCGTGCGCACCGACTTCAGCCGCGGCGAGGCGGTGGGCGGGCTGATCTGGCTGTCGGTGGCGTCGCTGATCTCCGTACTGCTCGAGGTCGTCTACCTGGGCACCTGGGTGACGCTGCCCGGTGGGGCCCGCCTGGCCGTGCCGTACACGATCGTGCTGGCGTTCCTGTTCAACATGGTGCTCACCCGCACCGCGCGGCTGTGGACCCCACAACCGGTCATCGCGGCGATTCCGTTGTACGTGTGGATGGGCGGGTACCTTGCCCTGATGCTGGGGGTCGTGGTGACGGGGGACCAGTTGCTCGGCAGTAATATTCGGAGTGTTCTGCTACTTTTCGCCGGTCTGGCCGGAGGCGTCTGGCCGCTCCTGCGGGGGAAGTGACATACTAGGTTGCATTATCTGCCGATTTTCAGGTTCTAAAGGAGTGCCCGACACCCATGACCTACATCATTGCCCAGCCCTGCGTGGATGTGCTTGACCGCTCCTGCGTCGAGGAGTGCCCGGTCGACTGCATCTACGAAGGCAAGAGGATGTTGTACATCCACCCCGACGAGTGCGTCGACTGTGGTGCCTGTGAGCCGGCCTGCCCGGTCGAGGCGATCTTCTACGAGGACGACGTGCCGGAGGAGTGGGACGAGTACTACAACGCCAACGTCGCCTTCTTCGATGACCTCGGTTCCCCCGGCGGTGCCGCGAAGACCGGCCCCGTCGACAAGGACCACCCCTTCGTGGCCGCTCTGCCGCCGCAGAACCAGGAGTAGTCGGTGGCCCGCACGCCTCTGGGGACCCGTCTGCCCGATTTCCCCTGGGACACCCTCGACGCCGCGAAGGCGACCGCTGAGGCACACCCGGACGGGATCGTGAACCTGTCCGTCGGCACTCCCGTCGACCCGGTCGCACCGGGCATCCAGCTGGCGCTGGCGGCCGCCGCCGCGGAGCCCGGCTACCCGCCGACCGCGGGCACGCCGGAGCTGCGGGAGGCGATAGCGACCTCCCTGGAGCGGCGCCACGGCATGACGGGACTGACCCCGGACGCCGTGCTGCCGGTCGTGGGCACCAAGGAGGCCATCGCACTGCTGCCCACCCTGCTGGGCATCCGTGAGGGTTTCGTGGTCATCCCCGAGATCGCGTACCCCACCTACGAGGTCGCGGCACTGCTGGGTTCCAACCGGGTGCTGCGCGCCGACTCCCTGCTGAAGATCGGTCCGGAGAAGCCCGACCTGCTCTTCCTCAACTCGCCCTCCAACCCGACGGGCAAGGTCCTCGGTGTCGATCACCTGCGCAAAGTTGTCGGCTGGGCGCGGGAGCGCGGCGTCATCGTCGCCTCCGACGAGTGCTACATCGGCCTCGGATGGGACGACTCGAACCAGCCCGTCTCCCTTCTTGACCCGCGTGTCTGCGACGGCGACCACACCGGTCTCATCGCCATCCACTCGCTGTCGAAGAGCTCCAACCTGGCGTCCTACCGTGCCGGTTTCCTGGCCGGCGACCGGGCGCTCATCTCCGAGCTCCTCGAGGTGCGTAAGCATCTCGGACTGATGATCCCCGGTCCCGTCCAGGAGGCCATGCTCGTGGCCCTGGCCGACGATGACCAGGAGGCCGGTCAGCGTGTCCTCTACGGTCGCCGTCGCGCCGTGCTCATGCGTGCGCTGCTCACCGCCGGGTTCACCGTCGACGACTCCGAGGCAGGCCTGTACCTGTGGGCCACCCGCGGCGAGCACTGCCGCGACACCGTCGACTGGCTGGCCGCGCGGGGCATCCTCGTCGCACCGGGCGACTTCTACGGCCCGCGCGGCGAGCAGCACATTCGGGTGGCGTTGACCGGCACGGACGAGCGTATTGATGCCGCCGCGGCCCGTCTCGCCGCAGGTGCGTAGCGCACCGATCCCGGCGCGGGAGGGCATCTCCCCGCAGCGGGTCGTGCTCCGCGACGTGGTCCCCGCCGACCGTCCGTACTGGGCGGGGGCGGCCGGTGACGCACCCTTCCCCTTCGGCACACCGCTGGTCGCGGGGGCGGTCCTGGACCGCCCGCAGCCCGCCTGGTGTCATCCCGACGTCCCACCCGAGCCGGAGATCCCGTTCCGGCACACCGTGGTGTTCGAGGACGCGGATCTCATCGTGGTGGACAAACCGTGCTTCGTGCCCTCCACGAGTAACGGGCGCATCGTCCGCGAGACAGTGCAGACCCGCCTGCGCGTCGAGTACGGCGAGGATGAGATCGTGCCCCTGCACCGCCTCGACCGGCTCACCTCCGGCATTCTCGTGTGCTCGCGGCGGGCAGCGACGCGGGGCTCCTATCAGCGGTTGTTCCAGGAGAGGGCCGTCGACAAGCGCTACGAGGCGCAGGTGCACGGACCCGTGACCGTGGGGACGGAGTGGGAGCTGGTGGAGCTGCCCCTGCGCAAGCGGCGGGGCATGCGGCAGGTGACGGTGGAGGCCGGTGGGACGGCGACGCGGACGTGGCTGCGGGCGGTGGGCCCGGACTCGGTGGAGGTGCGCCCCGTCACCGGACACACGCACCAGATCCGCGTCGTGCTCAACCAACTGGGTATGCCGATCGTCGGCGACGACACCTACCCCGTGGACCGGGGGTTGGCGCTCCACGACTTCCGTTCGCCGTTGGCGCTGCGGGCGGTGGCGGTGGGCTTCGATGATCCCCACAGTGGTCGTCGCCGGGTCTTCCACGTGGAGGGGGCGCGTGGGTTGTAGGCTGGATTCTCAGACAGCGCCCAACCATCAGAAAGAGATTCCGTGAGTTCCCCAGTCACAGGGGGCAGGTCGACGAACCGGTCCAGGGCTCTGGCCCGTATCCAGAACGACGCCCGCCAATTCCTCATGTTCGGACTCGTGGGCGGTTCCGGCACGGTGGTGAACCTGCTGGTCAGCGTGGTGTCGAAGAAGATCGCGGGCTGGACCGCGGGAGTGTCCGAGTACGACGTGTTCCTGCCGCTGGCGGGCACGGACTTCAACATCCGCTGGTTCAACGTGTTCATGACGATCGCGTTTCTCGTGGCGAACACCTGGAACTACCAGCTCAACCGCAGCTGGACCTTCCGGGGCCTGCCGCAGCGCACATGGTGGCGGGGCTTCTTCCCGTTCCTGTTCACCGGCATCGGCGCATTCCTGGTCAGCCAGGCGGTGGCGACGCTGCTGATGAACCCGCTGTCGCCGATCGCACTGTCCCCGGAGATCTTCGACGACTCCTCCGGCCTGCGCACCAAGTTCTACTGGGCGACCGCGATCTCGATCACCGTGGCCATGCCCGTGAACTTCCTGGTCAACAAGCTGTGGGCGTTCCGGAAACCGCGTCCGGGCACGCGCGTGGTGGTGGCCCAGCCGCCTCAGTAGGGGCCGCCGGAGGGGCTCACATTCCGCGCAGCCCGTGGTGGAGTTCGAAGGTGCGGGAGGAGCTGGGCGTCGCCTCCACAGCGCCGGTGAGGGAGTTGCGGCGGTACATCACGCCGCCCACACCGGAGAGCACCGCGGCCTTGATGCGGTGCCCGTTGTCCACCCCCGCGCTGCGTGCCACCTCGTCCCACACCGTCACCTTCGTACCGGAGGTGACGTACAGACCGGCCTCGACGATGCAGTGGTCGCCGAGGGAGATGCCGATGCCCGAGTTGGCGCCCAGGAGGCAGTGTCGGCCGATCGAGATGGCAGTCCGGCTGCCGTCCGCCAGGGTGCTCATGACTGAGGCGCCGCCGCCGATGTCGGTGCCCTCACCCACGACGACGCCCGTGGAGAGGCGGCCCTCCACCGTCACGGCCCCGAGGGTGCCTGCGTTGTAGTTGACGAAGCCCTCGTGCATCACTGTGGTCCCCTCCGCCAGATACGCGCCGAGGCGGACGCGGTCGGCGTCCGCGATCCGGACACCGGTGGGGACTACGTAGTCCACCATGCGGGGGAACCTGTCCACTGAGTGGACGGTCACCGGGCCACGGGCACTGAGTCGGCCGCGGACCATCTGGAAGTCAGCGACGGCGCAGGGGCCGTAGTTCGTCCAGACGACGTCGGTCAGCAGATCCTGGACGCCCTCCAGATTCACCTCGTGGGGGCGGACCAGACGGTGGGAGAGGAGGTGCAGGCGCAGGTACACGTCGGGGGCGTCGATGGGAGCGTCGGTGAGGGAACCGGTCGTGGTGGTCACGGCGACCCGCGCGACACCACGCTCCTCATCCGGGCCGGTCAGCGCGGCGAACTGCTGCGGGGTCTTCTCCAGGCGCACCGTGCCGGCTTCAAGAGGCTCCTCCGTGAGGCGGGGAGCGGGGAACCAGACGTCGAGAACGGTTCCGTCGTGTGTGATGGTGGCGAGTCCGCGCGCGGTGGCTGAAGTCATGATCGTGACGATACCCGACCCCGGGCCCATCTCGTCAGGGCGGAGAGACCCAGCAGCATCACGACCATCACCAGGACCGAGAGGACCTGTGAACGGGCGGCGTCGTCGAAGAGCATGAGCACCAGGAGCCCCCAGAGCGCGAGCATCGTGGCCCAGCCGAGCCACGGCCAGCCCCACATGCGGACCGTGGAGATCTCACCCCGCTCCTCGAGCTGGGGGTGCAGGCGCAGGTAGCTGGCGGTGATCATGATCCAGAGGACGATGAGGCAGCCACCCACCGCGTTGAGCAGGAAGGTGAGCAGGCCCGCCGGGTTCCAGTACTGCAGGCCGACCGACGCGAAGGCGAAGAGCATGGACAGGACCACCGCGTTGATCGGGACGTTCTCCCGGTTGGTCACGGCGAAGATGCGCGGGGCATCCCGGTCCAGTGCCAGTGAGTGCACCAGCCGTGAGGTGCCGTAGATCTGCGCGTTGAACGCGGAGAGCAGCGCCAGGACGATGACCGCCTCCATGAAGCCGACCACACCGGGGAGGTGGGCCATGGCGAGCACCGCGGTGAAGGGGGACTCGGCGGCGGTCTCCGCATCGCCGAGCTGGTCGTAGGGGAGCAGCAGAGTGATGACCAGGACCGAACCGATGTAGAACACCGCGATACGCCAGATCACCGAACGCACGGCCACCGCGATAGCCGACTGCGGATTCTCCGACTCAGCCGCCGCGATGGTCACGAGCTCAATGCCACCGAATGCGAAGGCCACCGCCAGCAGACCGGCCGCCAGGCCCGGCCAACCGTTGGGCATGAAACCGTGGTCGCCGAGGAAGGTGTCCAGGCCCACCGGCGAGGTATCCGGCAACCACCCGAAGACCAGGGCGACACCGACCGCCAGGAACGCGATGATCACCGCGACCTTGATGAACGCGAACCAGAACTCGAACTCACCGAAACCCCGGACCTGTGAGAAGTTCACCACCGCGAAGAACACCACGGAGACCAGTGCCGGTATCCACGGGTCCACCCCGAACCAGGAGCCCATGATGGCGGCCGCGCCGGTCATTTCCGCGCCCATCACCATGGTGAGCATGAACCAGTACAACCAGCCGACGGTGAAACCGGCCCACGGGCCGAAGGCCTGCTTGCTGTACGTGGAGAAGGAACCGGAGGAGGGGCGGGCGGCGGCCATCTCGCCGAGCATCTCCATGACGAGCACGACGATGACGCCGGCGGCGAGGTAGGCGAGCAGCACCGAGGGACCGGCCGCCTGGATACCGACACCCGTGCCGAGGAACAACCCCGCCCCGATCGCGGAACCCAGCCCCATCATGGTGAGGTGGCGGGTCTTCAGCCCCGTTCCCAGACGGGTGCTCTCGACATTGTCATCCGGACTTGTGGTCATACCTGTCGAGACTAATGCCCGGGGTGTATGTCCTCATGATCAGCCCCCTAGCTCCCGCGGGGCGGACAGTGCTCAGTTCCAGACGCGGCGGAGCACCGGCTCCGGATGCCCGACTTCGCGGCGCACTGACCAGTTGGACTGGCCGTTGAGGGTGGCGGCGGCGACATGCTGGTTCGCGTCGGCATCCCAGATCTGGGTGTCCGCCTCGAGGATGATGTTTGCCCCGAGGGTGCAGTTGTCACCGATGGTGAGGCCGATGAGGCCGGAGGATATGCCGAAGTGGCAGTTCGCGCCGATGGTGATCGGATCGCGCAGGCCGTCGGAGCGGCGGCGCGCCATGATCGTGGACGACAGGCCGACGTCCGTGCCCTCGCCGATGACGGTGGAGGAGGACAGACGGCCTTCGATGCGGGCGGCACCGAGGGAACCGGAATTGAAGGAGACGTACCCCTCGCGCAGCACGCGGGTGCCGGGGGCGAGGTAGGCGCCGAGGCGGACGCGTTCGGCCTCGGCGATGTTCACGCCGGAGGGCACGACGTAGTCCACCATGCGGGGCAGCTTCTCGATGCCGTAGACGTGGATCAGGCCGCGGGAGCGCAGTGCGGTGCGGACGAACTCGAAGTTGTCGGGGGTGCAGGGGCCCTTGTTGGTCCACACGACGGTGGACAGGCGGCGCAGGGAACCGTCCATGTTGAGCTCGAGGGGACGCACGAGCCGGTGCGAGAGGAGATGGAGACGCAGGTAGACGTCGTGTGCGTCGATCGGCTGTGCCTGCAGGTCGGCGATGGTGGTGCGGACTGCGACCTGCTCCACCATGCGGTCCTCGTCGAGCAGTACGAGCTTGAGCATGGTGTCCGGGATGTCTGCGGCACCGAGGCGCTCGGTGCCGGAGACGAGGTCGGTGCCGTCGACAAGCTCGGGGTCGGGGTACCAGGTGTCCAGAATGGTGCCATCCATGGCGATGTTGGCGATTCCGATGGCTGTTGCTCCCTGAGACGTCATGTCTGCAGAGTGTACGGCCCTGCGTGGCCGTATACACGTTGAGTGGGCGTGGGTACTCTGGGGCAGATGACCGCACTCGATCTGACCCGGGATCCCGTGGCCCTGACCGCCGCGCTGGTGGACATCCCCAGCCCCTCCCACCAGGAGCAGTTCATCGCTGACCTGGTGGAGAAGTCGCTTGCCGACGTCCCCTCCGTCCGCGTCATCAGAAGGGGCAACACCGTCGCCGCGCGGACCGGCCGGGGGAGAACCTCGCGGGTCATCCTCGCCGGCCATCTCGATACGGTGCCCGTCGCAGACAATCTCCCTCACCGCCTCGAGGACGGCGTCATGCACGGGTGCGGCACGGTCGACATGAAGTCGGGGCTGGCGGTGTACCTGCACCTCTTCGCCACTCTCGCGAATGATCCGGAGCTGGCCCACGACCTCACCCTCATCGCCTATGAAGGCGAGGAGGTGGACAGCCGGTACAACGGACTCGGCCACCTGGCGGTCAGCGACCCGGAATGGCTCGAGGGGGATCTCGCGCTGCTGGGGGAGCCCTCAGGAGCCGTCATCGAGGCCGGTTGCCAGGGCACCCTCCGCGTGCGGGTGACCACCCGCGGTGAGCGCGCCCACTCCGCCCGCGGCTGGCTCGGCGACAACGCCGCCCACAAGCTCGCCCCGGCCATCCAGCGGGTCGCAGAGTGGGAGGCCCGGGAGGTCGACATCGACGGGTGCGTGTACCGGGAGGGACTCAACGTGGTGAAGCTGGAGAGCTTTCTCGCCACCAACATCATCCCGGACGAGGCGTATGCCCTGGTGAACTACCGTTTCGCGCCGGACCTGACGGTGGAGGAGGCGCTGGGGCGCGTCGAGAAGCATCTCGCAGGCTTTGAGGTGACGCTGGAGGACGCCGTCGCCGGGGCGCTGCCCGGTCTGGGGGAGCCCGTCGCTGCGGCGCTCATCCGGGCGGTGGGGGAGGTCCGCGCGAAATACGGCTGGACCGACGTCGCGCGTTTCGCCCGCCTGGGGATCCCGGCCGTGAACTACGGGCCGGGGGACCCCGCCTACGCTCACCGGAAGGATGAGCAGGTCCCGGTGGCCCAGATCAGGCAGGTGGCCGCGCAACTGAAGGACTTCCTCACGACCCGGCCCGCCTGATCAGGCAGGCGCTCTGGAAAAGCGCTAGGTTTGAGGACTATGGCTCCGAACATCACACCCGATCCCGACAAGGCCCGGATGCTGCGTGGTCCCATGCTGCTGCGCACCGATGGGGCGAAGAAGTCCACTTATGACCAGCGACTGCTGGAACTCGGATCGGACCACGACTGGCTGCACGCCGACCCGTGGCGCATCCTGCGTATCCAGAGTGAGTTCGTCTCCGGTTTCGATGCCCTGGCCTCCATGCCGAAGGCCGTCACGGTCTTCGGTTCCGCCCGCATCCCGGAAGACCACCCCTGGTATGAGCAGGGCTGTGACCTGGGCAAGGCGCTCGCAGAGGCGGGCTACGCCGTCATCACCGGCGGTGGTCCCGGCCTCATGGAGGCTCCGAACCGCGGTGCGCACGAGGCCGATGGCCTGTCCGTCGGCCTGGGCATCGAGCTCCCGCACGAACAGCACCTGAACAGGTGGGTCGACCTCGGCCTGAACTTCCGGTACTTCTTCGCCCGCAAGACCATGTTCCTCAAGTACTCGCAGGCATTCGTCTGTCTGCCGGGCGGCTTCGGCACGCTCGATGAGCTCTTCGAGGTGCTGTGCATGGTGCAGACCGGCAAGGTCACCAACTACCCGATCGTCCTGCTGGGCACCGAGTTCTGGGGTGGACTCATCGACTGGATCCGTGAGCGCCTCGCGGCCGAGGGACTCATCTCCCCGGAGGACATGGACCTGTGCCTGGTCACCGACTCCATCGAGGAGGCCGTGCAGCACATCCACGACACCCACCGCGTCATGACCGACGAGCGTCTCGTCAGCCACCGCAAGGTGGACGAGTACACCCCGGTCCACGAGGTCCTCGAGCAGACCGAGCGTCGCTAGCCGCCAGTGAACAGTCCTGCCCTGCCCGCGGTGATGGCGATCGTCAACCGCACCCCCGACTCCTTCTACGACCGGGGTGCGACCTTCTCTGATGACGCTGCCCTCCGCCGCTGTGACGAGGTCATCGCCCAGGGGGCGACAATCGTCGACATCGGCGGAGTCAAAGCCGGTCCGGGCTCGCGTGTCGACACCGCAGAGGAACTCGACCGCGTCATCCCCGTCATCACGGCCGTGGCGCAGCGCCACCCGGACGTGCTCATCTCCGTGGACACCTGGCGGTCCTCCGTCGCCGACGAGGCGATCCGCGCCGGGGCCGGCCTGGTCAACGACACGTGGGCCGGCTACGACCCGGAACTGGTCGAGGTCGCCGGGCAGCACGGTGTCGGCTACGTCTGTTCCCACACCGGCGGCGTCATGCCCCGTACCCGGCCCCACCGCGTGCGTTTCGACGACGTCGTGGCCGACGTCATCGCCGAGACCACCAGCCTGGCCGAGCGGGCCGTCCGCTGCGGCGTGCCGGAGGAGCGGATCTTCCTCGATCCCACGCACGACTTCGGCAAGAACACTTTCCACGGGCTCGAGCTGCTGCGTCGCATCGACGAGATCGTCGCCACCGGCTGGCCCGTCCTCATGGCGCTGAGCAACAAGGACTTCGTCGGTGAGACCGTCGACCGGCCGGTGGGGGAGCGCATTCCCGGCACCCTGGCGGCCACTGCCTGGGCAGCTGCCCGCGGTGTCGCCGCCTTCCGGGCACACGAGGTCACCGAGACCGTCGATGTCATCCGCATGACCGCGGCCATCGCCGGTACCGCCGCACCCCTCAACACCATCCGGGGGCTCGCATGACGGTCTCGGTGGTCATCCCGGCGCTCAACGAGGAAGCCACCGTCGCCGGGGTCGTCGCGGCCGTGCTGGCCGACGACCCGCACGAGGTTCTGGTCATCGACGCCGACTCCACCGACTCCACCGCACGTGAGGCGAGGGCCGCCGGTGCGACGGTGTTCAACTGGCGGGAGATCCTCCCGCACATCCCGACCCGCCCCGGCAAGGGGGAATCCCTGTGGCGGGGCGTGGCCGCCGCGACGGGCGACCTCGTCGTCTTCATCGACGCCGATCTGCGGCAGCCCGGACCAGGAATGATCCGGGCCCTGACGGCCCCCTTCTCCGATCCGGGGGTCCACCTGGTCAAGGCCGATTACCGACGCACCTTCCGTGGAGAACCCACCGGAGGCGGACGTGTGACGGAACTCACGGCCAAGCCTCTGCTGCGTGCCCTGTTCCCCGACCTGGGCCACATCAACCAGCCCCTGGCCGGGGAATACGCCCTCCGTCGTATCACCGCCCTTGAGCTGCCCTTCACCGCCGGATACGGCGTCGAGGCGGGGCTTCTCGTGGACGTGGCACGTCGCCACGGAGCGGCCGCTGTCACGCAGGTCGACCTGGGCGTGCGTCGCCACCGGAACCGTCCCCTGAACGAGTTGGGGCCGATGGCCGACGTCGTGGCCCGCACCCTCCTGGACCGGGCCGGAGTGGCCGGGAGCAGGGACATCAGCAAGCGGGAGCCGCTCGCCGGTATCCTGTGACCCATGTTCTCCTGGTTGCTGCTCATCGTCCTGCTGATCGCATGCGTCGTGCTGGGTGTCTGGTTCTGGGGCAGCGTCTTCGGCCGCGGTGAACTTCTGGAACCACTCGATCCGCAGGCGACGCTGGAGGAGAATCGCCGCGCCGTGGGCGCCGGGAAGATCGACGACGTCCGGTTTGATCTGGTGCCGCGCGGCTACCGTCCGGATCAGGTCGACGACGTGATTTCACACCTCACCTGGGCTCTCCGTGAGGCGGAGGACAGGCTCTCCCGGCTCTCTGCTGGGAAAAATGACTAAACTGGTCAGGGTAGATCATCCGAGTAGAAGGAGCCAACTCACTATGGCAGCTATGAAGCCGCGTACCGGTAACGGACCCATGGAAGCAGTGGAGGAGAGCCGGAAGATCGTCATGCGCATTCCGTCCGACGGCGGAGGACGCCTTGTCGTGGAGCTGAGCAAGGAGGAGGCTGCCGAGCTCGGCGCCCTGCTCACCGCAGCGGCTGAAGGTTAGGTAGTTCCCGGGGGGTATGCTCGAATGCATGCTCTCAGACATCATCGACGTGCTCGCTGATCCCGCCGACGGCACCCCGCTGTCCGGCGTGGACGACTTCGCCCGCCTCGTCTCCGAGTCCGGCCACTCCTTCGATGTGGCCCGACAGGGGTACGTGACCCTGGCAGCAGGCGCTGGCCTGCGTCACCAGGGCGACAGCATGGAAATGGTTCTCGCCCGTGAGGCATTCCTGTCCCGCGGGCATTTTGCTCCCTTCGTGGAGGCTGTCACCGGTGGCGTGCACGACGCCCTCGCCGATGCCGGGGTACCGGAGACCGCACGGCCCGTCATCGCCGAGATCGGTGCCGGCACCGGCTACTACCTGGCGCACACCCTCGACGACGTCGACGGGGCCCGCGGTGTCGGCATGGACATCTCCGTGCACGCCGCGAAGCGACTCGCCTCGTGCCACCCGCGGGTGGGGGCCGTGGTCGCCGACGTGTGGGAGCGTCTCCCCATGCGCGACCGTTCCATCGACGTGATCACCGTCGTCTTCGCCCCCCGCAACGCTGCGGAGTTCGCCCGTGTCCTCACCGAGGACGGACAGGCGGTGTTCCTCACCGCCGACCGCGGTCACCTGGCGGAACTGCGTGAGCCGCTGGGCATCCTCGATGTCGAGGACGGCAAGCTCGACCGCCTCATCGAGCAGGCGGCGGGCCACCTTGCCCCCGTACGTGAGCCCGAGCTCATCGAGTTCCCCATGACCCTGGACAAGGAATCCATCGCCGCACAGATCGGCATGAGCCCCTCCGCCCGGCACATCGAGCCGGAGGAGCTGAGCCGCCGCATCGGGCAGCTGCCGGAGACCCTCACCGTGACCGGCCGGGCCCACCTCATCCGGATGGGCCGGGCCTGAGCGCCTGCCCCGGTCTAGACGGAGCCGGGGCTGCGGCTCCAGTACTGCTCGATGACCGCGTCGCCGTTGAGCTCGACGCGGATCTCCTGACAGCCACCATCGATGTAGACGCGGCTGGCCATCGTGACGGCACCGCCGTCCGCGAAGACCTCCAGAGTCGAACCGTCGACGAAGATCGACAGAGAGTCGGTGTCCCCCTCCGCCAGTGAGGCCGAAGCGACCGGATCGCCGGAGTGGTACGGATTCATCGACCGGTCGACGCTCAGTGTGTCACCGGAGTGGGTGACGGTGGCGGCGGTGTTTCCTGCGGCGTCGATGAGCGTCGCTGTGAGGGAACCACCGGCCGGGATCTCACACAGCCCGGTCCACGAGCGGGCGCGGTTGGAACGGCTGATGGCGTCCGGCAGGCCCGCGGGCGGGGTCTGGAATATCAGTCCGCCCTGCAGGGTGACCACCCGGGGCAGGGACAGCACGTTCGCCCACCCCTCGGCCTGCAGGGAGGGGTGACGCTCCGCGTCGTCCCGGCGGCCGACGCCGTTGAGCAGGCCGAAGAGGACGGACTGCAGGTAGCGCTTCTCCGGCTTCACGGTGGTCGGCGTGACATTGGTGTTGCGGGGGCGGGTGAAGTCGTGGCCGTGGTCGATGCGCGTGAACGGGGTGGTCACCTCGAAGGCGGCCCCACGGAGAGTGCCCACGAGGTAGCCGGAGATGTCGATCCCGTCCTGTTCGAGGGTGATGAGGAGGACATCGTAGATGTTGCCGTCGATCTCATCCCGGAGTCGGATGATGCGGGGGCCGACGACGATCGACGTGGCGTCGAAACCGGGGGCACCGGTGAAGGTGAGCGGGCCGATGAAGTCCCAGGAACGGCCGTCGGGGCTGGTCAGCACGACGGGTACGGGGGCCTCACCGGAACCGGTGACACACAGCATGAGCCAGCCGTCGTGCCCGGCGTGGCGGTCGTCGGCGGTCTCCCAGTCCGGGACGACGCAGGGGGAGCGGAAGCGCACGTGTCCCTCACGGTCACCGACGATGTCGCCGTTGCGGAGGATACGCGTGTCGACGGCGAACTCGTCATCGGAGACCGGACAGGTCTCGTCGAGTTCGTCGAGGTGCGCGACCTGGATGGAGGTACCGGCGGCCGTGACCGAGGTGAAGTACAGGTCGAGGCCGCGTCCGGAGGCCACGACGGCACCCGCGCGGATGGCGGTCTCACCTCCGGCGGGGGCGAGGGCATCGTCGCAGATCTCCCAGTCGAAGGGGCCGTCCTCGGAGACCGCGTGTGCCCAGCGGGCAGGTGCGTCCGGGGTGGGCCGGTACTGGTGGAAGAGGTGCCAGGTGTCGCCGTCGAGAAGAACTCCGGCGGGCGCGTCGAGGATCCCCGACTCCGGTGTGACATGCAGTTCAGGGCGGTGGAAATTCACTGAGAGCACGGCTCCTATCGCAGGGACTGGTAGATGTCGACGGTCTGCTGGGCGATGGTGGCCCAGGAGAACTCGTTCACGGCACGGTGGCGACCGGCGACACCGAACTTCTGTGCGCGCTCCTTGTCAGCGACCAGGGCATTGACCTGCGCCGCGATGTCCCGCTCGAAGGTCTCCTCGTCGTTCTCGTCGTAATGGACGAGGGTGCCGGTCTCACCATCGACGACGACCTCCGGGATACCGCCCACATCGGAGGCGACGACGGCGGTGCCGCAGGCCATGGCCTCGAGGTTGACGATGCCCAGCGGCTCGTAGATGGAGGGGCAGACGAAGGTGTCGGCGGCGGTGAGGATCTCCTGGATCCCGTCCCGCTCGAGCATGTTCTGGACCCAGAAGATTCCGTCGCGACGCGACTGCAGCTCCTCCACCAGTGCGGTGGTGCGGGCGGCGATCTCCGGAGTGTCCGGTGCACCGGCGCACAGCACGAGCTGGATGTCCTCGTCGAAGTGGGAGGCGGCCTTGACCAGGTGCTCCACGCCCTTCTGACGGGTGATGCGACCGACGAACGCCACGATCGGACGATTCGGGTCCACGCCGAGACCGGTGAGCACGGAGTTCTCGTTCTCGTCGAAGGTCGGACGGGGCTGCCAGAGCTCGGTGTCGATTCCGTTGAGGACCACGTGGACGCGGTCCGGCTCGATACGCGGGTAAGCCTCGAGGATGGAGTCCTTCATACGGGCGGAGACGGCGATGACGGCATCCGCGTACTCCATCGCGTTCTTCTCCGACCAGGAGGAGATCTCGTAGCCGCCGGCCAGCTGCTCACGCTTCCACGGTCGGTGCGGTTCGAGGGAGTGCGCGGTGGCCACGTGGGGGATGCCGTGCAGCCGTCCCGCGAGGTGGCCGCCGAGACCGGCGTACCAGGTGTGGGAGTGGACGACGTCGACGTTGTCCGCGGCCCGGGCCATGCGGAGTCCGGTGGACAGAGTCTTCAGGGCGGGGTTGGCGTCCTCGAGCTCGGGGTCGACGCCGTGGACGTACACCCCCTCCATGTCGCGCGGCGCGCCCATGCAGTGGACGTCGACCTCCGTGATCTCGCGCATGAAGCGGGTCAGCTCGGTGACGTGCACACCGGCACCGCCGTAGATTTCCGGGGGGTACTCTCTGGTCAACATTCCGACTCTCATACGTTCCCAGCGTAGCGACGCCCCGCTGCCCGTGCAGGGGAGTCGGGGGTGACGAGTGCGCATCGGCACTTCTCTCCCCGGAAGCCGCCAGGAGGCCTCCCGGACGATCCTGGTCACGGAAACCCTGCACACAGCCAACAGGGGGGGGCGGTAAGGGGAGGGAAACAGGAGTGAATGTCATCTTCCCCGGCGAAAACCACTGGGACGACCTAGATTAGGGGGTGTGAAGACTCAGCCGAATGTTCTAGCCATTGTTCTCGCCGGCGGCGAAGGCAAGCGCCTGTTCCCGCTCACCGAAGACCGTGCCAAACCCGCGGTCCCCTTCGGCGGCAGTTACCGACTCATCGACTTCGTTCTCTCGAATCTCGTCAACGCCGGATATCTCAAGATCGCGGTGCTGACCCAGTACAAGTCGCACTCCCTCGACCGCCACATCTCCCAGGCGTGGTCGCTGCACGGTCCGGTGTCGCAGTACATCGCCTCCGTCCCGGCGCAGCAGCGTCGCGGGAAGCGCTGGTTCACCGGTTCCGCTGACGCCATCGTCCAGTCCATCAACCTGGTCTACGACGAAAAGCCCGACTACGTCATCGTCTTCGGTGCCGACCACGTCTACCGTATGGATCCGTCCCAGATGGTCGAGGAGCACATCGCCTCGGGCAAGGGCTGCTCCGTGGCCGGTATCCGTGTCCCGCGAATGGAGGCCACCGCGTTCGGCTGCATCCAGTCCGATGCGGAAGGAAACATCACCGAGTTCCTGGAGAAGCCGGCCGACCCGCCGAGCACCCCGGACGACCCGGACGTCACCTACGCCTCCATGGGCAACTACGTGTTCACCACGGACGCCCTGATCCAGGCGCTGCTCGAGGACGAGAAGAACGAGGACTCCGAGCACGACATGGGCGGTGACATCATCCCCTACTTCGTCGAGCGCGGCGACGCCCACGTCTACGATTTCATGGCCAACGAGGTCCCGGGCTCCACTGAGCGTGACAAGGGCTACTGGCGGGACGTCGGAACCATCGACGCCTTCTACGAGGCCCACATGGACCTCATCTCGGTCCACCCGGTGTTCAACCTCTACAACCGCATGTGGCCGATCCACTCCACCGAGGACGAGAACTTCCCGCCGGCGAAGTTCACCCAGGGTGGCATCGCCCAGTCCTCGATGGTCGCCCCGGGCTCGATCATCTCCGGCGGCACGGTCCGCAACTCAGTACTCGCGGGTGATGTCCACGTCGCGGAGGGGGCCACCGTCGAGGGGTCTGTCCTCATGCCGGGCGTCCGCATCGGCCGTGGTGCCGTCGTGCGCCACGCCATCCTGGACAAGAACGTCTATGTCCGTGAGGGCGAGATCGTCGGTGTCGACCGGTCCCGCGATGAGGCCCGCTTCAAGATTTCGGCCGGTGGCGTGGTCGTAGTCGGCAAGAACGAGGTCGTCTAGACCCCTCCCGGTCGACGGGCCGCGGGTAGTCAGCTGAGTGACTACCCGCGGCCCGTTGCTGCTTGTCGGCGCCTCCGTGCTCAGCGCTTCGTGATCAGCGTGAGCCCGGCGCCCAGCGGCAGGCGGGTGATGATCGCGCCCTCGAGGGACCGGGCCATTTCGTCGGCCTCCCGGGCGGCGGTGGTGTCGCGGTCGCGGCGGGACTCGTCGGCGAGGGTGGCGTCGAGAAGCGCGTCGGCGAGCACCAGGGTGCCGCCGGGGGTGAGCAGGGGCCAGGCTGCCTGGATGACGGCGGGCATCTCCATGGGAGCGACCTGGGCGTAGACGAGCTGGTAGGCGCCGGCGGCGAGGCGTCCCATGACGTCGAGCGGGCGCGAGGGCAGGAAGCGGACACGGGAGGGGGCGTAACCGGCCTCACGGAAGACGTGGCGGGCCTGGGACTGGTGCTCGACCTCGGGGTCGATGCACGTGAGTGTGCCCCTGTCTCCGAGGCCGCGGAGGATGTAGAGCCCCACCACACCGGCGGCGGGTGTCACGGCGACCGCACCGGTGGAGTTGGAGGGGGATGCCGTGGCGGCGGCGAGGGTGGCCAGGAGCTGGCCGGTCATCTCGTCGGGCACGGTGAGTCCGAACTCCGCGGCGTCGCGGCGCGCGTCGGCGAGTGCCTCCGGGATCTCCGTGGTGGATTCGATGTAGGTGCGCAATGCGTCATAAGCCGTGTCAGTCACGGTTACCCAGTCTAGGGTGGTCACGGCGGGTTGTGTCGGAACCCCGCATGATTGTGGCTGGTGTGACGGATGGGGCTGGTGGCGGGCGTTCACAGTATGTTGCCAGACCACTGTGCAGTCTTCTGCAGTGCGGTGTAGCACAATGATGCACATGACACGCAATGCAGGACACGACGCCCACACCCAGGACGCCGCGCTCACCGCTCCGGAGGACCTCTCCGGAACCGCTGCCTTTGATGCCGGTCAGGGGGACATGCCCAGCTGGGGCGAGCTCGTCGCAGAGCACGCAGACAGCGTCTACCGTCTGGCGTTCCGCCTCTCCGGTAACTCGTACGACGCGGAGGATCTCACCCAGGAGACGTTCATGCGTGTGTTCCGCTCCCTCAAGCACTACCAGCCCGGCACCTTCGAAGGGTGGCTGCACCGCATCACCACCAACCTCTTCCTGGACATGGTGCGCCACCGTAACAAGATCCGCATGGAGGCGCTGCCGGAGGACTACGAGCGTGTCCCCGGCACGGACATGACCCCGGAGCAGGCGTACTCCGTCGCCAACCTGGACCCGGTGCTGCAGGCCGCCCTCGATCAACTGAGCCCCGACTTCCGTGTCGCCGTGGTGCTCTGTGACGTGGTCGGCATGTCCTACGACGAGATCGCCGACACTCTCGGCGTGAAGATGGGCACCGTCCGTTCCCGCATCCACCGCGGGCGTACCCAGCTGCGGGCGAGCCTCGAGGCCGCCGCGCAGAAGGACGAGGACGCGAAGCTCCTCCTTCCGATCCGCTAGCCCTCCGGGGGGTATTCTGGCGGAGAGAGGAGGACCAGAGAACCTGATGAGCAGCGCCGACCTGCCGCGCATGCCCCGCATGTCGAAATTGTCCCGTCCCGCACGTCCACGTGCGCCGCGGCGGCCCCGTACATTCGCCTCCGTCGAACATCTCAGTCCGGAGGCCGTCGCCGCGTTCGTGGACGGTGAACTCACCGACCTCGCCTGTCATCGTGCCCGCGTGCACCTGGTGCACTGTGCCGAGTGCCGGTCCGAGATCGAGCGCCAGCGCGGTGCCTCCGAGTGGCTGCGCGGTTCCAACCTCGGGGAGGAGGTGCGGGCTCCGCACGAGCTGCTCGCCCGGCTCGCCGGCATCGCGTCCGCCCCGCCCCGTTCCGGCCCCGATGCGGAGTCGACCCCGACCCCGGCACCCGAGGGACTGCTGGACAAGGTGGAGATGATTCTGCGGGCGGTCAGGCGTAACCAGGGCCACTAGACGTACAGCGGCGCCGTGGTGTGACTAAGGTGGATGTGTGTTTCAGAGTATCGGCTGGCTGGAGATCTTCACGCTGCTGATCGTGGCTCTCATCGTCGTCGGCCCGGAGCGTCTGCCCGGACTCATCGAGGATGTGCGGGCGGCGATCTTTGCGGCCCGACGCGCGATCAACAACGCGAAAAAGGAGTTGAACGGCGAGTTCGGATCGGAGTTCGACGAATTCCGTAAGCCCCTCGAACAGGTGGCGGAGTACACGCGCCTGGGCCCTCGGGGTGCCATCACCAAAGCGCTCTTCGACGGCGATGACAGTGCCCTCGACGCCTTCGACCCCCAGCGACTGATGCAGGAGGATCCGCGCGACACCCCGGACGCGCGTCGTCGCAGCCCCCAGACACCCCAGCCCCAGCCTTCGCAGCCGGAGGTCCGACACCCGCAGAATGAGCAGAACCCGCCCCAGGCTCCGGGTGACACCCCGAAGGGTGACTACGGAACCGGTGGCGGGTTCTCCTGGGCGGACATCACCTAGCTACGGGTGACGCCCAGCCCCAGCGACTTACCGGCCAGCGACTCACGACGCGTCATCAGCTGCTCGGCGATGGCACCGATCGCCCGGCCCGCCGGGCTCTCCGGCTCAGAGAGTGCGATGGGGGTGCCCTCGTCACCGTGGGAACGCAGGGCAGGGTCCAGCGGGATCTGGCCGAGCAGCGGCACCGTGCCGCCGGTGAGCACGGACAGCCGCTCAGCGACGTGCTGTCCGCCGCCCTCGCCGAAGACGTCGAGGGTCGAGCCGTCGGGGAGCACCATGGCGGACATGTTCTCGATGACGCCGGCGACGCGCTGACGGGTCTGCTGCGTGATGGAACCGGCGCGCTCGGCGACCTCCGCGGCCGCGGCCTGCGGGGTGGTGACGATGAGCAGCTCCGCGTTCGGGACCAGCTGCGCCACGGAGATGGCGACGTCACCGGTTCCCGGGGGCAGGTCCATGAACAGGAAGTCCAGGTCTCCCCAGAACACGTCGGCGAGGAACTGCTGGATCGCGCGGTGCAGCATGGGGCCGCGCCACACGACGGGCGCGTTGCCGTCGACGAAATGGCCGATGGAGATGAGCTTCACGCCGTGGGCCTGCGGCGGCATGATCATGTCGTCGACGGCGGTGGGGCGCTCCTCGGAGCCGAGCAGGCCCGGCACGGAGTGGCCGTAGATGTCGGCGTCGAGGACACCGACCTTGAAGCCGCGCGCCGCCAGGGCGACGGCCAGGTTGACGGTCATGGAGGACTTGCCGACGCCGCCCTTGCCCGACGCCACCGCGTACACGCGGGTCGTCGAGTCGGGTTCGGCGAAGGGGATGGTGGGTTCCTCAACGCCGCCGCGCAGCGACATACGCAGTTCACGGCGCTGCTCATCGCTCATCACGTCGGTGGTGACGGTGACGGAGCCGACGCCCTGGATCTCCTCCACGGCCGCCTGCGCGTTGGAGGTGATAGTGGATTTCATCGGGCAGCCGGCGATGGTGAGATAGAGCTCGACATCGACGTCCGAGCCGTTGACGGCGATCGACTTGACCATCCCCAGCTCGGTGAGGGGCTTGCCGATTTCAGGGTCCTCTACGCGGGACAGCGCGCTGCGGACAGCGGATTCTGTGATAGCAGACATGGCAGCATCCATCGTAGTGACTCAGCGGTCGCTGTCATCCGCCAGGTCACCCTGGGTGGGCTCGGAGAGATCCTCGTGGGAGTCGGAGACGTCCGCGGAGACGTCGTCCAGCTTCGCCTCGAGGCGCTCGAGCAGACCGCGGAGATCCTCGAGTTCGTGGCGCAGGAAGTCACGGGAGACCATGTCACCGACGGCCAGTCGCACGCCGGCGAGCTCGCGGGCCAGGAACTCGGTGTCCGCCTTCGTCTGCTCCGCACGGCGGCGGTCGGCGGACAACGTCACCTTGTCCCGGTCCTCCTGCCGGTTCTGCGCCAGGAGGATGAGGGGGGCGGCGTAGGCGGCCTGCGTCGAGAAGGCGAGATTGAGCAGGATGAACGGGTAGGGGTCCCACTTCCAGAGGAACCAGCCACCCGCGTTCAGTGCGATCCACACGATCACGATGAGGGTCTGCCACATGAGGTACTGACCCGTGCCGAAGAAACGGGCCACCTGCTCGGCGCCGGCACCGACGGTGTCATCGTCGATGCGCAGGAACCGGGGGCGCCGCTTGGCGACGGGGGTGTCCAGGTAATCAGCCACGGGTCATCTCCTTCGGTGGGCGCAGACCTTCGGAACGCCAGTCCTCGGGCAACATGTGGTCGAGGAGGTCATCGACGGCGACGGCCCCCAGCAGATGGTTGTCCTCGTCGAGGACGGGACCGCAGACGAGGTTGTACGTCGCAAAGTAACGGGCGGCGGTCTCCTGGTCGTCGTCCGCGTAGAGGGGCGGAAGATCCGGGTCGAGGATGCCTGACACCAGCGTCGAGGGCGGCTCGCGCAGCAGCTTCTGCAGGTGCACGCACCCCAGGTAGTGCCCCGTCGGGGTCGCGGTCGGGGGACGTACCACGAAGACCATCGACGCCAGCGACGTCGGCAGATCAGGGTTACGCGCCAGGGCCAGGGCCTCCGCGACGGTGGTCTGCGGGGTGAGGATGAGCGGCTCCGGCGTCATCAACGCACCGACCGTGTCGGGGGAGAAGCTCATGAGCCGACGGACCGGGGCCGACTCCTCCGGGTCCATGAGCTCGAGGAGCACCTCAGCCTTGTCGCCGGGCAGCTCCTGGAGGATATCGGCGGCGTCATCGGGGTCCATTTCCTCGAGGACGTCCGCGGCACGCTCGATGTCGAGGGTCTCCAACAGCTCCGCCTGGTTGTCCTCCGGCATCTCCTGGAGGATGTCTGCCAGACGCTCGTCGTTGAACTCGTTGGCCAGCTGATAGCGCTCGTCGCAGGGCAGCTCCTGGAGGATGTTCGCGACATCCGCCGGGCGCATCCGGTCGAAACCGGCGAGTTTCTCCGCCAGCTCGTCCGACTGTCCGGCACCACCCGAGGACAGTCCGTGGATGTGGTTCCACGGGGCGGTGAACAGGCTGGGAGCACGGCCGAACTTGGGACGGGAACCGAACATGGCCACCCTGGTGATCAACCAGTCACGGGTGCGCACCCGCTCCAGCTCGATGTCGGCGATCTCCACCGCCCGGCTGTGCAGGTGGGACAGCTCCGGGTCGTCCGTGTGCACCTTCGAGCCCACCAGGTCGCCCATGACCGTCAGCTCACCCGAACGGACCTGGAACGCCCGCATGGAGACAGAACCGGAGGTCAGGGTGATGTCGCCCGGCTCGATAGCGGCGATACGCCCCATGGGCACGAAGATGCGCCGACGGCTGGTCAGCTCCACCACCACCCCCAGCGCACGGGACTGCTGTCCCTGCGGACGAATGGTGACCACGACGTCGCGGACGCGGCCGATGGGGTCCAGATCCGGGTCCCTGACCTGCAGTCCGATCAGGCGACCCGCATACACGCGGGTGACAGCACTCATGGCATCCAATTCTAGACCGGAACCAAACTGACCCCCGATTCGTTAGGCATGTATGAGCTCTCCCCAGAAAAGTCCGTTCCTGCGTTCCCGACCCACCGGCTGGCCGGTGGGCAGTTTCGATTCTTATGAGGATGCGCAGGCGGCCGTCGACAGGCTCTCTGATCTGGAGTTCCCCGTCGCGGACCTGACGATCGTCGGCGTGGACCTCATGGAGGTCGAACGGGTCAGTGGACGCCTCACGTGGCCGCGCGTGCTCGGCGGAGGAGCCGCCTCCGGCGCGTGGATCGGCCTGTTCTTCGGTCTGCTGTTCAGCTTCCTCGGCGGCGACATGGCTTCCGCTCTGATGCTGGGTCTGCTCATGGGTGTCGTCTTCGGCGTTGTGTCCGCCGCTGTGCCCTACGCCCTGTCCGCCGGCAAGAGGGACTTCACCTCCCGCACGGAGATCGTCGCAGGGCGGTACGACCTGCTGTGCGACCCGGCCCGCGCCCCTGAGGCCCGCGACATCATCGCCCGTTCGGGACTGGCCCGGATCCAGCCGCCGACGGAGTAGATTCATCGACATGCCCACCGTCCCGACCGCCGCCCGCACCCCGATGAGGTTCATGAGGTCGGCCGCACTGGTCACCCTGGCCGGTCTGAGCACCATGCCCCTGCTCGGGGGCTGCTCAATCGCGGAGCCCGCCCGCGCGCCGGACATCAACCATGACCGCCCCGTACGGGTCCTCGTCTCCGCGCACTCCCCGGAACAGCTGATACTCGGCGAGATCTATCTGCAGGTGCTCGCCGAGGCGGGGCGTGAGGCCGACCTCGTGAGCGAGTCTTCGCCTCAGCCCCTCGACCGTCTTGCGCAGGTCCGGTCAGGGGAGGCGGACCTCGTCATCGGGTGCACCGGCAACTTCCTCGACCGTCTGGACCCGGTACGGGCCCGCGAATTGTCCGCCGAGATCGCCGCCGACACAGTGGAGGACCCCGCAGATCAGACCCACCGTGAGTTCGTCGGGGTGCTCCCCGGCTCCCTGACCACCACCAACCCCTCCTCTGCGGAGGGCTGCACCGAGGAGGTCGACCTCCGGGAGACCCCTGACCTGCCCGAGAACATCGTCCCGGTCTTCTCCCGGGACCTTTTCGACCGGGATGAGACCGACGCTCTGGCCGCCGTCACCCGACTGCTGACCACCGAGGAGATCGCCACCCTCCGCACGAAGCTGGAGAAGGAGGGCTCCGTGTCCACCGTCGTCTCCGAGTGGTTGAGCTACTAGCTGCTCCGTAGGCCCACCGACAGACAGGGCGGCGACAAGCATCAAAGCCGGTGCCCGGTTCCTCCTCGGAGGAACCGGGCACCGGCTTTCTGTCGCCTGGGCGGCGCAGGTGATCTAGGCGAAGGCCTCGTCGATCAGCTGGGCCTGCTCAAGCTGGTGGACCTTGGTCACACCGGTGGCGGTCGAGGACTGCGCACGGCGGGAGATGCGACGCATCTCCGGCATGCCCGGGATCAGGTTACGCAGGTGCTCGTTGTAGAACGGCCACGGACCCTGGTTCGCCGGCTCGTCCTGGACGAAGCGGATCTCGGTGGCGTTCGGGTAGCACTCGAAGGCCTCGCGCAGACGGTTGAACGGGATCGGGTGCAGCATCTCGACGCGCACGATCGCGATGTCCTCGCGCTTGTCCTTCTTGCGACGCTTCTCCAGCTCGTAGTACACCTTGCCGGAGCACAGCATGATGGTGGTGACCTTGTCGGTGTCGCCGATGACGTTGCCGTCGAGGTCGACCAGTCGCGGGTCGTTGTAGACCGACTGGAAGGACTTCACATCGGTGAAGTGCTCGACCGGGGAAGCGGCGTCCTTCATGCGCAGCATCGACTTCGGGGTGAACACGACCAGCGGGCGACGCATGGTGCCCAGCGCGTGACGACGCAGCAGGTGGAAGTGGTTCGCCGGGGTCGTCGGCTGGGCCACGGTCATGGAACCCTCGGCACACAGCTGCAGGAAGCGCTCGATGCGGGCGGAGGAGTGGTCCGGACCCTGGCCCTCGTAGCCGTGCGGCAGGAGGAGGATGATCCCGGAGGTCTGGCCCCACTTGGCCTCACCGGAGGAGACGTACTGGTCGATGATGGTCTGCGCACCGTTGGCGAAGTCACCGAACTGTGCCTCCCATGCGACGACGGCGTCGGAGTTGCCCATGGTGTAGCCGTACTCGAATCCCATGCCGGCGAACTCGGTCAGGGCGGAGTTGTACACGAGGAACCTGCCGCCGTTGCCCTTCTGCACAGCCAGCTCGTTCAGCGGGTTGAACTCGTTGCCGTTCCGCGGGTCGATCGGGATGGCGTGGCGCTGGGTGAAGGTACCGCGACGGGAGTCCTCACCGGCGAGGCGGACCAGACGGCCCTCGTTCGCCAGGGAGGAGAAGGCGATGAGCTCGCCCCAGCCCCAGTCGATGCCACCCTCGCGGACGGACTCAGCGCGGCGCTTGGCCACCGGTGCCACACGCGGGTGGAACTCGAAGTCCTCCGGTGCGGTGGAGTAGGCCATGCCGATGTCGAGCAGGTCCTCGCGGGTGATGGAGGTGTCCAGACCGCGGGTCAGCTCCTGGGAGCTGGTGATGCCGGTCTGCTCCTGCGGGGCGCCCTTCTCGGACTCCTTGACCTCGTTGAAGACGGACTCCATCTGGTCATGGAAGTCCTGTGCCGCGATCTCAGCGTCCTCGGCGGAGAGGTCACCACGGCCGACGAGGTCGTCGGTGTAGCGTGCACGGACGGACTTGCGGTCCGCGATGAGGTCGTACATGAGCGGCTGGGTCATTGACGGGTCATCGGCCTCGTTGTGACCGCGGCGGCGGTAGCAGATGAGGTCGATGAAGACGTCCTTGCCGAAGCGACGACGGTACTCGGTGGCCAGCTGGCCGACCCAGACGACGGCCTCCGGGTCATCGCCGTTGACGTGGAAGACCGGGCAGTCGAAGCCCTTGGCCACGTCGGTGGCGTAGTGGGTGGATCGGGAGGCGTCCGGGGTGGTGGTGAAGCCGATCTGGTTGTTCACCACGATGTGGACGGTACCGCCGACGGTGTAGCCGCGCAGGCCGTAGAGGTTGATCGTCTCCTGGACGATGCCCAGGCCGGCGAAGGATGCGTCACCGTGGAGCATGAGCGGCATGACGGTGTAACCGTCGGTGCCCTTGTCCAGCAGATCCTGCTTCGCGCGGGCCATACCCACCATGACCGGGTTGACGGCCTCGAGGTGGGACGGGTTGGCGGTGAGGGAGACGGTGATCTCGCCGTCGCCGAACATCTGGATGTGGGTGCCCTCGGAACCGAGGTGGTACTTCACGTCACCGGAGCCACCGATCTGGCCCTGGGTGATGTTGCCCTCGAACTCGTTGAAGATGGTGGCGAGGGACTTGCCCACGATGTTGAACAGGACGTTCAGGCGGCCACGGTGCGGCATGCCGATGACGACCTCGTCGAGGCCCTGGCCTGCGGCGGTGTCGATGGCCGCGTCCATGAGCGGGATGAGCGCCTCGGCACCCTCGAGGGAGAAGCGCTTCTGACCGACGTACTTGGTCTGCAGGAAGTTCTCGAAGGCCTCGGCGGCGTTGAGCTTCTGCAGAATGTACTTCTGCTCGGCGTTGGTCGGCTTGGGCATGCCGGCCTCGAGGCGGTCCTGCAGCCACTCACGCTCGTCACGGTCGAGGATGTGGGTGTACTCGGATCCGACCTTGAGGGTGTAGGCGGCGCGCAGGCGGGAGAGCACCTCGCGCAGGGTCATGGACTCCTTGCCGCCGAAACCACCGACGTGGAAGGTGCGGTCCAGGTCCCAGATGGTCAGTCCGTGGGCCTCGATGTCGAGGTCACGGTGATCCGGCACCGGCATGCCCGGCTGGATCCAGTTCAGCGGGTTGGTGTCGGCGATGAGGTGGCCGCGGGAGCGGTATGCCTCGATGAGCTGCATGACGCGGGTGTTCTTGTCGATTCCGCGGTTCGGCAGGTCCTGCGCCCAGCGCATCGGGGCGTAGGGGATGTTCATCCGCTCGAAGATGTGGTCCCAGAACTTGTCGTCGACCAGCAGCTGCGACATGGTGCGCAGGAACTCACCGGACTCTGCACCCTGGATGACACGGTGGTCGTAGGTGGAGGTGATGGTGACCAGCTTGCCCACACCCAGCTCGGCGAGACGGTCCTCGGAGGCGCCGGCGAACTCGGCCGGGTAGTCCATGGAACCGACACCGATGATGGTGCCCTGGCTCTTGGTCAGGCGCGGAACGGAGTGACGGGTACCGATGCCGCCGGGGTTGGTGAGGGAGACGGTGACACCCTGGTAGTCATCGAGCTTCAGCTTGCCGACGCGGGAGCGGTCGACGATGTCCTCGTAGGCGTCGACGAACTCATCGAAGGACATGGTCTCGGTCTCCTTGATGGCGGCGACCACGAGTGCGCGGGAGCCGTCCTTCTGCGGGAGATCGATGGCGAGGCCGAGGTTGATGTGCTCCGGGACGACGATGGACGGCTTGCCGTCCTTGATCTCGTAGGAGACGTTCATGTCCGGGTGGGCCATGATCGCCTTCACCATGGCGTAGCCGATGATGTGGGTGAAGGAGATCTTGCCGCCGCGGGTACGTGCCAGGTGGTCGTTGACCATGGCGCGGTTCTCGAACATGAGCTTGACCGGCATGTCACGCACGGAGGTCGCGGTGGGGACCTCGAGGGACTCGTCCATGTTCTTGGCGATGGCCCGGAACATGCCGCGCAGCGGCGTGGAGCCGGCCTCCGGCTTCGGAGTGTTGGCGGCGCGGTCGATGGGGGAGACCGGCTTGCGGCGGGCCGGGCGTGCCGGTGCAGGCGATTCCTTCCGGGTGGTCGCCTGTGCGGCCTTGGCCTGTTCCGTCACGACGGTCTTTCGCTCCTCGCTCTTGTCGGAACCGATCGGGCCCGCGCTGGGCACCGATGCCGGCTGGGAGGCCGGCCTGGGGGCTGCGGTAGCTTCAGCGGACAGCGGGGCACCGTTCTTCTCAAACAGCTCCCGCCACTCCTTGTCCACGGACTGGGGGTCCTTCTTGAACTGCTGGAACATCTCGTCTACCAGCCACTCATTCGGGCCGAAAGTACTTGCGCTGCTCACGGCAGGTGCTCGCCTCATTTCCTTGCTTCATGGTGCAGTCGTCTTGCCAACAATAATTGTCCACTACAGGGTAGCGCGATGATACCCTGCACCCTGCACTGCTGGGGGCTTCTGCTCACCCCCGTTAGCGGTGGGCGCGCCAGAGGTCGGCGTACACGCCCTCACGGTTCAGCAGTTCGGGGTGGGATCCGTCCTCGATGATACGTCCCTTATCCATGACGAGGATTCTGTCGGCCCGCGCGGCCGTCGCCAGACGGTGCGCGACCACCACTGAAGTGCGTCCGCGCGTGACCCGCGCTGAGGCGTCGAGCACGGCGGCTTCGGTGGCCGGGTCGAGGGTGGCCGTCGCTTCGTCGAGAAGCATGACGTCAGGACGCAGGAGCTCCGCCCGGGCCAGTGCGATGAGCTGACGTTGTCCGGAGGACAGACCGCGCCCGCGCTCGCCGATGGTGTGGCGGAAGCCACCCGGGATGCCTGCGATGATGTCGAGTGCACCGATGCGGCGCACGGCCTCCTCAATATCCTGTTCACTTGCCGACGGTTGCCCGTACGCGATGTTCTCCGCGACGGTGCCGATGAACAGGTGTGCCTCCTGCGGTACCTGGGTGACCTGTCGTCGCCAGTCGACCAGGGGGAACTCGCGGATGTCGGTGCCGCTCGCGCTGACGTGTCCGCGCACCGGGTCGTAGAAACGGGCCAGCAGCTTCACGACGGTCGACTTGCCCGCCCCCGTCGAGCCCACGAGGGCGACGGTGGTGCCGGGCTCGATGCGGATGTCGAGGTCCTCGGCGACGAGATCCCCGTCGGGGGAGTAGGCGAAGTCGACGTGCTCGAGGGCCAGGGGACCACGGGCGGCCTCCGCGGCGGAATACGCGCTGCGGATACCGGTGTCGGCGACGGCGGGACGCTCGGCGAGGAGGTCGGTGATGCGGCGGAAGCCGACGGCGGCCTGCTGCCAGGAGTCGAAGATCTGTCCGAGCTGCTGGATAGGTCCGTAGAGCTGGGCCAGGTACATGACGAACGCCACGAGCACACCGGCGGTCAGGTCACCGTCGGCGACGCGGGCGGCACCGACACCGAGCACCAGGGCCGTGGTGATCTGTGAGATGGCGTTGACTCCGGGGAAATAGAGCGCCACGGCGGTCTGGGCCCGGGTGCGCAGGCGCCGGTAGTGCTCGGATTCGGCGGTGAACTCGGCGAGCGCGAGGGGTGTGCGACCGTGCATCTGGGCGGTGCGCAGGCCGTTGATGTTCTCCTGGAAGGAGGCGTTGACGGCACTGACCTGCTCCCGTGCGCGGGTGTAGAGGCGCGAGGAGATCCGGCGGAACACGAGGGTGACCGCCAGGATGAGCGGGATCGCCGCGACCGCCACCAGCGAGAGCCCGGCGTCGGTCCACGCGAGCATGCCGGTGATGCCCACCAGGGTGCCCACCGACACGATCGCCTGCGCCAGCCCGGTCTGCAGGAAGGAGCTGAGGGCGTCGATGTCGGTGGTCATGCGGGTCATGATGCGGCCCGAGAGGTTCGTCTCGTAGAAGTTCATCGACAGTCGTTGCAGGTGCGCGTAGCTGCGCAGCCGCAGCGCGTAGAGCAGCCGCTCACCGGTCCGTGAAGTGAGCACCACCAGAGCGGTGGCCGCGGCCCAGCTCACCGCGACGACAGCCAGGCCGCCACCGGCGATGCGCCACAGCGCCCCCATGTCGCTCTGTGCGACGCCGTGGTCGACGGCCCAGCGCATGAGGGTGGGGAAGGCGAGGTCGGTGAGCACCCCGACAATGAGCAGCACGATGACGGACACGATCAGCCCACGCACCGTCCGGAACAGGTCGCGCACGCGGAAGGTCGCGCGGTCGGCGCGAAGGTGCATGGAGTCCAGCGCGGGCTGCTCGGTGGCGGGAGGGAGCTTATCGACGCGTGCCAGCAGCTCCGGTGTCGCCGAGATGTTGGACAGGCCGCGTCCTCCCATGCCCCGCCCCATGCTGCCGGGCTGGGTGGAGATGTGCTCGGTGCGCACGTGCGTGACATCGGAGGGCCACAGCTCCGCGGGGGAGGGCTCGGGGATGTTCGTGCGGTCGGGCAGGGCGACCGGTTCGGGGTCCATGATGCGCAGGTAACGCGGGTCGTCGGCGAGGGCGGCGACGGTGTCGACTGCGATGATCCGGCCGTGGTCGAGGATGGCGACGTGCTCGGCCAGGTCCAGTGTGGACTGGCGGTGGGCGACGGCGAGGACGGTGACGTCGGTGAGTTCCTCGCGGAGGCCGGAGAGGATGCGGGCCTCGGTGGCGGCATCGATGGCCGAGGTGGCGTCGTCGAGGATGAGCACGCGCGGGCGGGAGAACAGTGCGCGGGCGAGGGCGATGCGCTGGCGCTGGCCACCGGACAGAGTCAGGCCACGCTCGCCGACGACGGTGTCCATGCCCTCGGGGAGGCGGTCGATGAACTCGAGCGCCTGAGCGATGTCGGCGGCGTGGCGGATCTCCTCGTCGGTGGCCTCCGCCCCCATGGCGATGTTGTCGCGGATGCTGGAGGAGTACAGGAACGCCTCATCGAAGACGACGGTCACGGCCTTCCGCAGATCAGCGCGGGTGATCGTGTCGTAGGGGATCTCCCGGCCGTCGGTGGTGAGGGCGAAGGTGCCGCCGTCGGGACGGTAGAATCCACCGGCGAGCTGCACGGCCATCGATTTTCCGGAACCGGTGGGGCCGATGAGTGCGAGGGTCTCACCAGGGGCGATGTCGAGGCTCATGCCGTCGAGCACGCGGTGACCGCCGGTGTGGAAAGTGACGTCGTCGATACGCAGGCCCAGGGGGCCGGCGGGGAGGGGCCGCGGGTCGGCGGGGTCGGGGTCCTGCGGGGACATGTCGAGGAGCTCGGCGATGCGGTCCAGCGACGCCAGGCCCATCTGGAAGGTGACCAGCAGCCCGGAGAGCATGCCCACCAGGCGGGTCATCGTGGCCAGGTACACGGAGAAGGCGAAGAAGGTGCCCACCGTGATGCGACCCTCCATGACCAGCCAGCCACCGAGGAGGATGTTGACCACCAGGGCCAGCTGAGGGAGGTTCTGCAGCAACGGCTGGAAGCGGGCCATGAGCTTCGCGGCGCGCATCTTGGCGGCGAAGAGGGTGCGCCCCAGGTGGTCGAGGTGGTCGACCTCGCGGTCCTCCTGGGCGAAGGCCTTGACCACGCGTACACCGGTGACCGTCTGTTCGACGTGGGTGGCCAGATCAGCGGCCGCCTGCTGGGCGACCCACGTGGCTGCGTACATCGAGCGCCGTGACCACACGGCGATGCCGACGATGAGCGGCATGAAAGCCAGCGCGATGACCGTGAGCAGGGGAGAGACCCACAGCATGACGCCGGCGGTGATGATCAGCTGCACGACGTTGCCGATCGCCATCGGGCCCATAGCCACCAGGCCCTGCGTGGCGTTGAGGTCTGAGATGGACCGTGACACGACCTGCCCGGTGACGATCCGGTCCTGCCCGGGCCCGTCGAGGTGCTGCAGTCGGTCGAGGATCCGCACGCGCAGGGTGTGCTGGGTGTCGATGGACAGTCGACCCGCCGTGTAGCGCCGCAGGAACTGGCTCAGGTAGCGGGCGAGGGCCACACCGATGAGGACGACGATGATCTGGCGCAGTGAGGCACCGGTACCGGTCGGTCCCTGTCCTCCGACGCCGGTGGCGACGTCGACCGCCGAGCCGGTGAGCAGCGGGATGGCGATCTCGAACAGCACGGCGGCCAGGGTGGCGACCAACGTGACGGCGGTGATGCCGCGGCGGTCACGGAGGGCGTCGAGAAGCTCCCTGATTCCTGAGTGCCCCCGCACTAATCCACCGGCACCGGGGAGGTGAAGGCGGTCGGGACGACGCCCAGTGACTCCCGCGTGTTGGCGATGACCGCGCGGGTGAGTTTCCGGTTGGCGACCGTGCCCGCGACAGCGCCGATGCCCAGTGGCATGAGCTTGCCCAGCCACGCACGGCGGAAACGCCTGGTGAAGCTCTTCAGGGCCGTGCGGACGAGGCGGTTGTTGACCTCCCCGAGCTTGGGTGCGGAGAAACGCGCCACCGTCGACATGGTCGGCAGGCCCTTGGACTGGCCGACACCCCCGACGAACGCATCCACCACCGCGGTGCCCTTGGCGCCGAGCAGGGAGACGAGGATGAGAGCCTTGCGGCGCTCCTTCTCCGTGATGTCCACGCCCCTCAGGTGGGCGCTGGCCATGGTGTACCAGGTGGCGGCGTCGAGGAAGACGACCGACTCCGCGCCGATCGCGGCCGCGCCCGTGAAGAAGCCGACACCCGGGACGGCGGCGGCCGCACCGGCGCCCGCACCGGTGCCGGTGGTGATCCGGAGGAAGTGCTTGTCCACGAGCTCCTGGATCTCCGCCGGGGTCGCCTCCGGATTCTTACGTCGCAGACGGTCAACGTAGCCCGCGATCGCCGTGGACTGGATGGACACCGCCTTGTCGAGCGCGCGGATCAGTGCCCGGCCGGCGGGGCCGGCCTCGGCCTCGAGGCTCTTCGGGTCAGAACCCAGCGCGTCGACGATGGCTGGCTCCGGGGAGTCCGCGGTCTTCGGGGTGGACTTGATGAGGGCCATGGGTCTCCTTCAGGTCAATGTCAGTGCACATTCTCTAACTCCGGGACACGCCCTTCTGTTCCCCGCCCCAGGAGTCCGGGTCGTTGGAGTATGCCTCCGCCGCCTCCACCTGCTCCGGGGTGGGACGCACCCCCGTGTACAGAGCGAACTGCTCCGCCGCCTGCAGCGCCACCACCTCACCGCCGTTGATGCTCGGCGTACCCAGACGCTCCGCAGCCACGATGAGCGGGGTGCGCACCGGGAACGCGACGACGTCGAAGACAATGTCCGCGGCCGTGATCTCCGCGTCGCTGAACGCCTGCGCCTCGGCGGACGCGCCCGTCATACCCAGCGGGGTGACGTTGACCAGCAGTCGGGCCCCGGCGGGCACCTCCTCCGGCGCCCAGGCCCAGCCGTAACGCTCCGCCAGGGCGGGGCCGGTCTCCGCGTTGCGGGCGACGACGGTACCCGACATACCGTGGTCGGCCAGCGCCGCGACCACCGCGTTGGCCATGCCACCCGAACCGCGCACCGCCACCGGCAGTGACGGGTCGACGCCGTGGGAACGCAACAGGGAGGCGACGGCGACGTAGTCCGTGTTGTAGCCGACCAGCTCACCATCGGTGTTGACGATCGTGTTCACCGCGTTGATGCGTTCAGCGGAGGGGTCGAGGACGTCGATGAGCGGGATGACGGACTGCTTGTAGGGCATGGACACACCCGCACCCCGGATGTCCAGACCACGGATGCCGGCGACCGCCGCCGTGATGTCCGTCGGGGCGACCGCCTTGTAGAGGAAGTTGAGCCCGAGTTCGGCGTAGAGCCAGTTGTGGAAGCGGACACCGTGGTTCGAGGGACGCGCAGCCAGGGAGATACAGAGAGTGGTTTCGCGGTCGACGTAGTTCACCATGCTCACTACCGTAGTGATCATGACATCCTTCGACACCCCGGGGCCGCAGGTCCGCACCACATCCGGTGCGGTGCGGGGGTTGGTGGACCAGAAACTGGGGATCAGAGCGTGGCGCGGCATCCCCTTCGGAGCCAGCACCGGAGGAGACAACCGTTTCCACGCCCCACGTCGTCCCCGCCGCTGGCGGGGCGTGCGCGACGCCACCCGCTTCGGCCCCGTCGCCCCCCAGCCGACCTACTCCTGGACCGACCGGGTCGTCGGCGCGGAGAACTGTCTCCACCTCGACATCGTCCGCCCGGACACGGACGATGAACTGCCCGTGGTGGTCTACCTCCACGGTGGATCCTTCATCATGGGTTCCTCCCACGAGCCGATGCTGCGTGGCTACCAGTTCTCCACGGCCATCGACTGCGTGTACGTCTCCGTCAACTTCCGCCTCGGAGCGCTCGGGTACCTTGACCTGCGTTCGATCGGCGACGACTGCGTGGCCAACCCCGCCGTCCACGACCAGCTGCTGGCCCTGCAGTGGGTGCAGTCGAACATCTCCCAGTTCGGCGGCGACCCCACCCAGGTGACGCTCATGGGGGAGTCCGCCGGTGGCGCGGCCGTGGCCACCCTCATGGCCGTCCCCGCCGCTGACGGACTCTTCCACCGCGCCATCGCCCAGTCACCGCCCCTGGCGATGGTCCACTCCCGGGCCCAGTCCGAGCTGTGGGCCCGGGAGCTCGTCTACCGGATGGCCCTGCCCCGCCAGGCGACGCTGCGGGACCTGCGGGCCGAGCACCCGCACGACCTGGTTCGCGCCGGGCAGTCGATGATGTGGCGTGGCCAGGGCTTCATGCACCTCAACACCACCTACGCGCCGACCGTTGACGGCGTGCTCCTCCTCGACCACCCGCTGCAGGCCTTCCATGAGGGCGGGCAGTCGAAGGTGCCGCTGCTGCTGGGTACGAACTCTGACGAGACCAGCTTCTCCAAACTCTTCTACATGCGCACCTCGGCCCGCTCCCGCGCGGCACTGCGCCTGCTCTCCGCCTTCGACTCCGTCGAGGCCCACCGTGTTCTCGACGCCTACGACGGCGCCTACGAACGCGGCCAGTTCGCGGAACTGCTCGCCGACGCCCTCTTCTGGGCCCCCTCCGTCCGCCTGGCCACCGACCACAACCTGCACGCCCCGACATGGATGTACCGCTTCGACTACGCCCCGTCCGCCCTGCGCTGGCTCGGCCTGGGGGCGATGCATTCGCTCGAGCTCTCGTCGCTCTTCGGCGATCCGGGTGCCTCACGGGCCGCCGGCATCACCCGCTTCGGTGGCATGGAGGGCATGGCCGAGCTCACCGACCACATGCAGTACCACTGGGGTCAGTTCATCCACCACGGCCGGCCGGGCGTCGAATGGCCGAACTACGGGCCGCCCTCGGAGACCACCCCCGCCCGCGCCACCATGGTCTTCGATCACCCCTCGCGTGTGGAATATGACCCCAGGGCCGAACAGCGCCGCGCCTGGGCGGACTATGACATGACCGAGTGGGGGAATGGCGTACCCGAGCTGCTGGAGCAGCTGGGTCTGTTCATCAGTACGGAGCTGGGCCACTAGCCGTCCGGATTCTGCGGTGGTGGCGAAACGGTGGGCAGGACCGGGTGTACGCAGCTAGGCTGGTCCGGGATTGCCGTTGGCGGTCGTCGACTAGAGAACCACCGTGAAGGGATATCACCACCATGAGCTTCTTCGAGGACATTGCCGCCGCCCTGGATGACGAGGGCATCGAGTCCCGCGTCCACGATGACACCATGTTCGTTCCGATCACCTCCGACCTGGAGATCCAGTTCGTGGAGATCGACCCCCACATGCCGGCCGCCAACGTCTACATTGCGGCCGCCGATGTCGACGAGGACGACGAGAACTTTGAGGCGGTGCTGGTCTCCGTGGTCTTCTCGGTTGAGGACGCGGTCGCCACCGTCGGCCGTCACGTGGCCACCGACCAGGTCGTGACCGTGCTGCGTGACCTCCTCGAGGGCACCGACGAGCGCATCGGCGACCTGGAGTTCTACCAGGACGCCGTCAACGCCAACCTCGTCCGCGCGGAGGTGGGCAACAACTCCGAGCTGCAGGTCCTCGTCGAGGTGATTGAGGGCGTGCCCTCCGCGGTCGTCCAGTTCGTCGCCATCGGGGAGTCCTTCGAGGACCTCATCGACCAGGCCATCGACGAGCTCTGGGAGTCCGACGGCGACGCCCAGCTCACCGAGGAGGACCGCCAGCGCATGTTCGCGGATCTCACCGCCGACGTGGAGCTGGCCACAGACGAGGTCCTTGACCTGGGCGTGTTCACCGACTTCGACAGGCTCTTCGACGTCGTCTCGCTCGCCGCCGACCAGGCCGAGGACTGGGAGGAGCAGCTGGTGCCCTTCGACGAGGACGAGTTTGATGAGCCGGACGTCTACGACATCTTCGGCGCGGACGAGAGCGATGACGACGACTTCGATGAGGACGACCTGGGCGACCTGGATGAGGTCGATCACGACGAGGCCTGAGCCCCGTCGAGCGACCGCCCTGCGTTTTCCCCCGGGGCAGCTATGATGCGCAGGGGATAAAGGGTCGTCAGGATGGGCAGGAGTGGTGTTTCGTGGCGTTGACCTCGAGGTTTCCGGTGTCGCTGGTGCATGAGCGGATCGCCCGCATGCGGCAGCGTCCGTCAGCTGAGGAGCGTGTCAGGGCTGTCGACGAGAAGGTCGCGGCGATGTCGAAACTCGGCGACGTGTCTCTGGCGGTGGAGCGCGCCGACGGCTCCTTCCGCCACGTCTTCACCACGGGGCCGCTGGACCCGGACTCGCGTGTCGCCGCCGGCTCGGTGTCCAAGCTGTTCACGCACGCCGTCATCTTCCGCCTGATCGATGAGGGGCGGCTCAGCTACGACACCCTCGTCGCCTCCCGTGTGGCGGCGGGGTCGCTCGAGGGGCTGCACGTCATCCGCGGGGATGACTACGGTTCCGAGCTGACCATCCGTCACCTCATCGACCAGACCTCGGGTCTGGCCAGTTGGGAGGACACGAAGGATCCGGGTGGCCGTGATGTCATCGACCAGATCGTGGACTGGGACCGTGTCGTCACCGTCGACGAGCAGATGGAGACCGCCGCCCGCAACGGGGCCGCGTTTCCGCCCGGCCAGGGCAGCCGGGCCCACTACTCGGACCTCAACGCCGAGCTGCTCAGCCAGGTCGCCCAGCACACCACGGGCATGACGTACCAGGAGCTGGTGAATCACCACATCATCACTCCCCTGGGGCTGGAGCACACGAGCTTCGTGCGTCCGGGGCGGCACGACTACGCTGAGGTCCGCACCAGCAAGCACGGGGTGTGGTCCTCCCGTTACCTGTCGAGCTCGCTGGGGTCCTCCGGCGTCATCTCGACGGCGCTGGATCTGATGGTGTTCATCCGGGCCTTCCACACCGGCCGGATCTTCGACCACGGGCACATCCAGGACCCGGTGCTGCGTCGCATCCAGCACCGTCCGCTGCGTTACGGTAACGGAATGATGGCGATGGGGCTGCCGAAGCTCCTGTCACCGCTGATCCCCGCGCCGACCATTTTCGGGCACACGGGTGTGCACGGTGCCTTCGCGTTCTACTGCCCATCCCGTTCGGCGTTCATCGCGGGTTCCGTGAACTCGGTCATCACGCCTCCCTTCGAGGTCATCTACCGCTACCTCGCGGCACTCTAGATTCTGCAGGCCGCTCAAGCGGCGACGCTGAACCCCGCGAACAGTGAGGCGGGGGAGTGGACGGGGTGGTACGCGGCATCGACAAGCCAGACGTAGGTGGCGGCGCGGCCGCTGGGGATCTCGTGGACGGCGTCGACAAGTGCGTTCTCCACGAGTGCCCGCACCCACCCCTCCGCCCGCACGGGATCGACTGTGCCGCGGGTGTCGGTGAAGCGGAAGGTGACCAGGTGGGCGGGTTCACGGTCCTCGCCGAAGCCGAGGACCCGGGCCCTGACCCGTTCGCCGACGCGGTGGCGGGTGACGGTGACCCGCAGACCGTCGGGCAGTGTCTTGCCCGGTGGGCGCCAGGTGGCGACGGGGCGGGCGAGGGAGCGGGGATGATGGAGGATCGAGTGGAGGTCGCGCAGGGTGTCCGCCTCATGGCGGCGCAGTTCGGTGGCGACGGTGGACGGGGTACGCAGGTGGTTGATCGACATGCCACGCACTCTAGAAAAGGCGCATGACACACCTGTTCGATATATGGAACGTATGTGCGATACGGTTGTGTGTGGAGGGCAGAGGGTACCCTGAGCAGTGATATGACAGATCAACAACAGGTGCGCCCGGCGATCCCCACCGAGATCTGGGTGCTCGTGACCGCGGCCTTCATCATCGCCCTCGGCTACGGCCTCATCGCACCGATCATTCCGCAGTTCGCCGTCAGCTTCGATGTCTCCATGGCCGCCGCCGGAGCCGTCGTCTCCATCTTCGCGGCCTCCCGGCTGCTCTTCGCGCCGGTGTCCGGACGCCTCATCGACACCATCGGTTCCCGCAAGGTCTACCTCACCGGGCTCATGACCGTCGCGGTGACCACCGCCCTCGTCGCCGCCGCCCAGGAGTACTGGCACATCCTGTTGCTCCGGGGCATCGCCGGCATCGGTTCGACGATGTTCACCGTCTCCGCCATGGGACTGATCGTGCGGATCGCCCCGCCGGAGATCCGCGGCCGCGCCTCGGCGGTGTACGGCACGGCCTTCCTCATCGGCAATGTCATCGGCCCGGTCGTGGGCGCGGCGTTGTCCATGATGGGCATGCGCGCCCCCTTCGTCATCTACGGCGCCGCGGTGGCGCTGGCGGCCTTCGTCGTGTGGTGGCGGATGCCGCGCCCTGCGAACGACGCAGTGGGGAAGAAGGACGTGCAGCCGCCGATGCGCTTCGGCCAGGCCATCCGCGACAGCGCCTACCGTTCAGCACTGGTCTCCGGCTTCGCGTTCGGCTGGGTCAACTTCGGTGTGCGCGTGGCCACGTTGCCGCTGTTCGCTGCCGCCGTGTTCGAGCACGGCGGTGCCATCGCCGGGCTGGCCATGGCTGCCTTCGCCCTGGGCAACGCCGTGACGCTGCAGATCTCCGGACGCCTCGCCGACTCCATCGGACGCAAACCGCTGGTCATCTCCGGTCTCATCGTCAATGCCGTGTTCACCGGCGCCATCGGATTCGCTGACAGCTTCTGGCCGCTGCTCATCGTCTCCGCCCTGTCGGGTGCGGGTGCCGGCCTGCTGAACCCGGCGCAGCAGGCTGTGCTGGCCGACGTCATCGGCAATCAGCGCTCCGGCGGCAAGGTGCTCGCCAACTTCCAGATGTCCCAGGACCTCGGCGCCATCGTCGGCCCGATCCTCATCGGTGCCGTCGCCCAGACCTACGGCTTCAAGCTGGGCTTCCTCATCTGCGGAGTGATCGGCCTGGTGGCCGCCGCCGTGTGGATCTTCGGCAGGGAGACACTCGAGGGCGGTCCCGGGGTGGCACTGGAGAAGATCGCCTAGGTGCTCCCCACAACATCGGAGAAGCAGTCCTGGCGGGCCCTCGCGGCCCTGTGTGTCGGTCTGTTCATGACGTTGCTCGACCAGTCCCTCGTCGCGGTGGCGCTGCCGCAGATCCGTCGCGATTTCGACGCCTCCCTCAACCAGGTCGTCTGGGTCTCCGCCGTCTACCTGCTCACCTTCGCCGTCCCGCTGCTGGTCACCGGCCGCCTCGGTGACCGCTTCGGCCAGCGCCGCGTGTACCTCACGGGCATGGCACTGTTCACCGTCGCAGCCTTCGCATGCGCCTTCGTCCCGACTATCGAGTGGCTCATCGCCCTACGCGCGGTGCAGGGGCTGGGTGGCTCACTGATCAACCCGCAGCCGCTGAGCATCATCAACCGGATCTTCCCGCGCGAGCGCCGCGGCGCCGCCATGGGGGTGTGGTCGGCGGTCGCCGGTTCCACGGGACTGTTCGGCCCGGTCATCGGCGGCATGCTGGTGGGCACCGTCGGCTGGAGGGCGGTGTTCTTCTTCTACGTGCCGCTCGGTCTGGTGTCCCTGTTCATGGTCCACCGCTTCGTGCCCCGCCTCCCGCAGGCGGTCGCGCGTATCGACGTCACCTCCGCCCTCGTCTCCCTCATCGCGGTACTGGGCGTGGTCTTCGCACTGCAGCAGGGTCCCGAGTACTCGTGGGCGCCGTGGATCTGGGGTGTGCTGGTGGTGGGACTCGTGGCCTTCGCCGTGTTCGTGTGGCTGCAGCGCCGCACGGGAGAGGCGGCACTTGTCCCGCCCGCCCTCTTCGCACACCACAATTTCCGCCTGGGCATCATCGCGGTGTCGACGCTCGGCTTCGCCGTCTACTCCGTCAACCTGCCGATCATGCTCTACCTCCAGCAGGGCGCCGGGCTGTCCCCGCAGGCGGCCGGATTCATGCTCGTTCCCATGGGTGTACTCTCCGTGCTCCTGGCCCCTCTGGCCGGCAGACTCACCGACCGCCTGCCCCCGGGACTGCTCTCCCGGGCGGGGTTCCTCACACTCATCTCCGCGATGGTCCTGTTCGCCGTGTTCATGCACGTCGAGGCCCCAGTGCTGTTCTTCCTCGTGCCGATCGTCCTGCTCGGTGCCGCCAACGCGCTGGCGTGGTCCCCGAACTCCGCGATCACCATGCGTGACCTTCCGGTCCGCCTCACCGGCGCAGGCTCGGGCGTGTACAACACCTCCCGCCAGGTGGGTGCGGTGCTCGGTGCCGCCGCGCTGGGTGCCGTGATGCAGACCGGGGAGGGGACCGTCCACATCGGCGCCGCCATGGGCACGGCGATGCTCGTACCGGTGGGGCTGCTGGTCGTGGGACTCCTCGCTGTGTCGCGTTTCCGGGACACGGACGGGACACGGACGGGTCACGCCCCTGACCCCGGCCCGTGAGCGCCGTCCCGGGTGGAACTCACCCGGGACAACGTGCGGCAGGAAAGGCCTGCGGGTACCTCCGCACGCGGCCCGGCTACCCTCGAAACCCATGATCCCCGTCCTCATCGACTGTGACCCCGGCATCGACGACACCCTCGCCCTCCTCTATCTCGCCGCGCTCCACCACGCGGGGGAGATCGAACTGGTCGGGGTGACCACCACCGCCGGCAACACCACCGCGGTGCAGGCGGCCGGCAACGCCCGGTGGCTCCTCGAACTGCTCGACATCCCCGTTCCGGTCCTCCCCGGACAGGCCTGCCCGGAGGTGGCACCGCTGGTCACCACCCCGGAAACTCACGGGCCGACCGGTCTCGGCTACCTCGACGTCCCCGCGGCCGATGACGACACCACCTGGCCGGACCTCTGGTCCGGGTCCCTCGACGGGCACCCGGACCTGCATCTCATCGTCACCGGTCCGCTGACCAACCTGGACGCCTTCCGGCTGCGGTACCCCGGCCATTACGCGCGCCTGCAGCACATCACCGTCATGGGCGGGGCCGTGAACTACCGGGGCAACACCACACCGACCGCAGAGTGGAACTTCTGGGTCGACCCGCATGCGGCAGCGAATGTGTTCGGGCAGCCGCCCGCGGGGAAGATCCGCCTGTGTTCCCTCGAGGTCACCGAGCGTCTCCTCATCGATCCGCCGCGGCTGGAGACACTCGTCGCGGAGCTGGGGGAGCATCCGGTCGCCGGGCACCTGCCGGACATCCTGCGCTTCTACTTCGAATTCCACGAGGCACAGGGGGAGGGCTACCAGGCACAGATCCACGACCTCCTCACCTGCATGATCGCGCTGGGAACCGTGCCGTTCGAGGACACCGCCACGACCGTCGCCGTGGAGGCCGACAGCCAGCTCATGCGCGGCACCTCCGTCGCGGACCTGCGCGGGCACTGGCACCGTGCGGCCAACGCCCGCCTGGTCACGGACGTCGACATCGATGCCGCCCACACGGAGCTGAGCCGGGCGGCCCTCGCGTTGGCGGCGCGGCCGGGCATCCGTTAACATCACCGACCAGCAGGGCCCGAGGTGACATAGGGCCCCTTCCGTCGTACCTCACGCAAGGAACCTTCATGTCACAGACCCACCTCACCCCGGCGCGCCGCGGCATGGTCGCCGCCGGTGTCGCCCTCGTGGTCGCCACCTGGCTCTATCTGGTCCTGGTCCGGCCCACCGGCTGGGAGTCGGTGGGCGGCTCGACCGAGGCGCTCATCACCCTGGCCGGTTACCTCGGCGGCGCGGTGCTGCTGCTGGCGGCCACCCTGCCCGCGCTGCCCGCCCGGATGATCGGCATGATCCCGGTGGCGCTGGTGCTCAACATCGTCATCGGCCAGATCGCCGGTTCGGTGGGCATCCCTCTCTACCTTGACTCGGTCGGCACCGTGCTCGTGGCGGCGCTGGCCGGACCGGTCGCGGGACTTGCCACCGGCACCCTGAGCTCCGTCGTCTGGGGGCTGCTCAACCCGGCGGCCCTGCCGTTCGCGGCGGTCGCGGCGGCGACCGGCTGGCTGATGGGTGTCGCGATCGAGCAGGGGGCCTTCCGGAAGCTGTGGAAGCTCGTCCTCTCCGGTCTGGTCATCGGCCTTATCTGCGGTGCTCTGGCTGCTCCGGTCGCGGCGTTCGTCTACGGCGGCACCGCCGGGGTGGGCACGGGCGCGATCGTCTCCCTGTTCCGCGAGCTGGGCAACTCCCTGTTGGCGTCGGTGACCATGCAGTCCTTCGTCTCCGATCCGCTGGACAAGCTGGTGGTTCTGGCGATCGTCTTCACCGCGGTCAAGGCACTGCCGAAGAAGACGCTCGAGTCCTTCCGCCCGCAGACGGGGCGGGAGCGCGTCGAGAAGCCGGTCACCGCCTGATCTGAGCGGCACACCATGCACCCCACCCAGAATCGCCTCAACCCCCTGACCGCTCTGGTCACCGGGGTGAGTTCGTGGATTCTGGTGCTCGGGGTCAACGACTGGCGCCTCTCCCTCGCGGTCATCAGCGTGGCGCTGCTCATCGGCCTCCTACGCACCGGCAATCTCTCTGTGCCGGCCACCACCGCGGTCCTCGCGATGCCCACGGCCGTGTCCATGCTGCTGATCCACGCCCCCTACGGCACTGAGCCGATCGCGCCGCTGCTCACCCGCGACGGCCTGCTCACCGCGGCCGAACTGGCCCTCCGCTTCACCGCGCTCATGGCCTCCCTGCTGGCGGCGGCCGCGTTCATCACGGTGCCGGAGCTGGCGAAGGCACTGCAGGTCAGTTGGCTGGGCCCGAAGGTGGCCTACATCGTCTCCGCCGCGCTGCAGCTGCTGCCGCAGGGGCGTCGTGTCGTCGAGACGGTGACCGACGCCAACCGTCTCGCCGGCCGCCGGGTCACCGCCCGCAGCGCCCTCCCACGTCTGGCGGTGCCGGTGATGACGCACCTGCTCACCGGGAACGTCGAGAAGTCCCGGGCCCTGGAGACCGCCGGTCTCGACCTCCCGGGGCGCCGCACTGTGCTGCGCCCGGTCGCAGACAGTTCTCTCCAACGCGCCTGGCGCACGCTGTTCCCGCTGGGGGTGATCGCGTGCATCCTGATCTGAAGGTGGGCACCATCACCCAGGTCATCGGCGATTCCGGTCAGGGACTCAGCCGGTGGGCCCGCGCGCTCGGGCATCCGGTGGTCAGCCGGGACGCGCTCGCGCACGTGACGTTCCTGCGGGCGACCGTCGCCGAGGAAGTGGCGTTCGGGCTGGAACAGAGGGGCGTCGACAGGCAGGAGATGGAGCGGCGCGTCAGGCGGATACTCGCGCGCGTCGGCCTCGACCCCGAGTCCGACCCCGCAACGCTCTCCGGAGGGCAGACCCGCCGCCTGGCGATCGCGACAGTCGCGGTGCTGGAACCACCCGTCCTCATCCTCGACGACCCCTTCGCCGGGCTCGACGCCGCCTCGGCCGCAGGCCTGCGCTCCCTGTGCCGCGACTTCCCCGACACCGCGGTGCTCATCCTCGGACACCGCGTGCACGATCTGCCCGGCGAAGTTCTCTCACTTGCCGACGCCCACCTCACCCCCTTCCTCCCGCCCGAGCCGGTGGCACTCCCGGCGCCGGTGACCCCCGGCGCGAGCGTCGCCCTGGGCGAGGTGACCGGACAGCGGGGGAGCAGGCGGCGTCGGTGGTGGCAGTTCCACACGCCTGCTGCCGAGACCTTCCGGGTGGGGCCCGTCCCGGTGACCGTGACCCGGGGCGGCGTCCTGTGGCTGCGCGGAGCCAACGGCTCCGGCAAGACGACCCTGCTGCGTGCCCTGGCGGGTCTCGACGACGCACCGGGCGGGGGAGTCTCCCTGGCTCTGCAACGTTCCGCGGATCAGGTCGTCGATGCGACGGTGGGGGAGTTCGTCGGTCCCCGCTGCGGGGAGCTCGGACTTGATCCGGAGACTCATCCCCTCGACCTGGGGGCCACTGACCTGCGGCTGGCCCAGTTCCTCGCGGTGGCCGCCCGGGGCCGGCCGGTCCTGGCCGCGGACGAACCCGACGTGGGCCTCGACCACCGCGGCCGCGCCCGGATGCACGGGCTCATCGCCGCCGAACTGCGCGCCGGGACTGCGCTGATCCTCACCTGCCATGACGAGTCATTCATGGCGGAGGTCGCCCGGTACGCGGCGGTGACGTCGCTTAGTCTGGACGAATGACCCGTATCCACGGACTCGACCTGGCCCGCGCGCTGGCGATCATCGGGATGATGATCGCCCACACGGGCCCGGACCATTTCCTCACCACGGGCTTCCCCTCCGTGCTCTTCGCGGTCCTGGCCGGCATCTCGATGGGGATCATCGCCTCGCGTGCCGCCTCACCCGCGGATGCCCGCTTCCGGCTGCTCGTCCGCGCCGTCATCCTCATCGGCCTGGGCGTGGTGCTGGCGGCGGTGCAGTCCTACATCGTCATCGTGCTCACCGCCATCGGTGTCTCCTATGTGCTGCTGCTCCCCGTACTGCGGTGGCGCGCGTCGTGGCTCCTGGGGTTACTGGCCGGGCTGGTGCTCCTCGGCCCGCTGGTCGTCGCGGTACAGGAGGTGTCGGGGCTGCAGCTGTACAACGAATTTGTCGCTGACCTGTTCGTCTGGCCCTATCCGGTCACCGCCTGGACGGCGTACACGGTGCTCGGCCTGCTCATCCACCGCCTGGCCCTGGCCCGGGAGACCGTTCTGCTGGTGGGCGGGCTGGCGGTGTTCCTGCTCACCCAGGGCCTCATCCTCCTCCTGGACTTCCGTGTCGCACCGGGCGATGAACTCAACCTGTCCGGTGCCTGGCTGCAGGGGGAGCCGCACACGGGCGGGCTTCTCGACGTCCTCACCTCCGCCGGCTTCTCCGTCGCCGTTATCGGGGCCTGCCTTCTGGCCTGCCGGGTCGCGGCGGTCGTGTGGGCGACGTACCCGGTGCGCTCACTCGGTGCGATGTCGCTGACCGTCTATGTCACGCACGTGATCATCACCACCATCGCCAACGGGACCTTCATCGGCACCGGACCCACCCCGGAAGACCTGTGGGGCGGGCAGACGGAACTGTTGGGGGAGACGGAGTACGGCTGGACGATGTACTCCTCCGATCCGTTCACCGGCCAGATTCCTGCCGTGCCCGCCGACGATCCGCTGTGGCCGACCCTCTTCGTGGCACAGCTGGTGGGCTTCCTCGTCTTCGCGTCGCTGTGGCGGTGGCGCTTCCGCCGCGGCCCGGCCGAGTGGGCGATGCACAGGGCGATTGAGGGGGCGGTCGGGGAGACGGCACCCGCGGAGCAGCTTCCTGCCCGGAGGTGAGCGCAGGTCGGAGGGTGGAAGGTCACGTGATCTCATTGCCGGCCTCCGTGTTCCGGTGGCCTGCCCCGGTCCGCTCAGCCGGCGGACTTTCCCGGGGTACGGCGGCTGTGATCGTCTGGGACGCAGAGGCAGCGTTCCGACGTGGAAAATTGCCTGCTTAACAGGCTTAACTCCAGAGAATCATGCATAAATGGACAAAATGTGATAGCCTTATGTCTTGGGAGCGGTCCAGTTCAGAGTTTTTCGCTATGAATGGTGGCTGCCGCAGACCCCGACCACGGAGGCCGAAAGGCCACGGACGGTCCCGGGTGCGGTGGCCCGCTCTGTTTCTCCCGGCCGGCGCGAGTGCGTCGCCTAACGACCGCCGTTGAAAGAGTTGATGATACGGATCAGTGCGTGCAGCGCGGCTGGAACCCGACCCGGGCCCGGCTCCTCCACGCGGAACGACACAAGGGCCCGAGAGGGTCGGAAAGGCATGCTTGACCAAGCAGCGCATCGCAATCATCGGAGCCGGCCCGAGCGGCATCGCCCAGCTCAGGGCTTTTGAGTCCGCCAAGGAGAAGGGCGCGGAGATCCCGGAGCTCGTCTGCTTCGAGAAGCAGGACGACTGGGGCGGCCAGTGGAACTACAGCTGGCGCACCGGTACCGACAAGTACGGCGAGCCGGTCCACTCCAGCATGTACCGCAACCTGTGGTCGAACGGCCCGAAGGAGGTCCTCGAGTTCGCGGACTACACCTTCGACGAGCACTTCGGCAAGCCCATCTCCTCGTACCCGCCCCGTGAGGTGCTGTGGGACTACATCGATGGTCGGGTGAAGCAGTCGGACGTGAAGAAGCTCGTGCGCTTCTCCACCGTCGTGCGCTGGGTCGAGTTCAACGAGCAGACTGAGACGTTCTCCGTCACCGTCGAGGACCTGAAGACCGGTGAGACCGAGACGAGCGAATTCGACTACGTGGTCGTCGGCTCCGGCCACTTCTCCTTCCCGAACTACCCGGACTTCGAGGGCATCGACACCTTCCCGGGCTACGTTGTCCACGCCCACGACTTCCGTGGTGCGGAGGGCTTCGCCAACCAGGACGTCCTCATGATCGGTGCCAGCTACTCCGCGGAGGACATCGGTTCCCAGGCCTACAAGATGGGTGCCCGCTCCGTCACCATGAGCTACCGCACCGCGCCGATGGGCTACGAGTGGCCTGACGGCATGGCGGAGATGCCCGGCATCAAGCGCATCGACGGCAACACCGTCCACTTCGTCAATGGCGAGTCCAAGAACTTCCACGCCATTGTCCTGTGCACCGGCTACCTGCACCACTACCCGTTCCTGCCGTCCGAGCTGGCGCTGCACTCCGCGAACAACCTGTACCCGGACCACCTCTACCAGGGTGTCGTCTCCGAGGTGAACAACCGGATGTTCTGGCTCGGCGCCCAGGACCAGTGGCTGACCTTCAACATGTTCGATGCCCAGGCCTGGTTCGTCCGCGACGTCATTCTCGGCCGCATCGAGCTGCCCTCCAGCGAGAAGCAGCGTGAGCACATCGACGCCTGGCTCAAGCGTTTCCACGCCATCGAGAACGCCTCCGACGAGATCGACTTCCAGACCGACTACGTCCGCGACCTCATCTCGCAGACCGACTACCCGATGTTCGACCTCCACGAGGTCGCCCGCATCCTCAAGTCCTGGGTCCAGGACAAGAAGGACGACATCATGGGCTACCGCAACGCGACCTACCGCTCCGTGATGACCGGCACCATGGCCGCCAAGCACCACACCGAGTGGGTCAACGAGCTCGACTCCTCTCTCGAGCGTTACCTCAACGAGCCCGAGGCCGACGAGGTCCGCGACATCTGGGAGGGCCGCGAGCCCATCAAGCGCCGCTAAGTCGCTTATCGACGCCGCGTAACCCGGCGTCACCCGGACACGGCCGGCAGCAGGGGGTGCTGCCGGCCGTTGTCGTTGGGAGTGGCAAACTACGACATCAACCTCGTGTGGATGGCTTCTGCTGCGTTTTGAATCTTGCTTACATAGCCGTCTCTCTGGTTCAGCTGAGTGCCGCGCACGCCGTCCTTGCTCACCAGACCGGCGATCGGTGCGTGGGCATCCTGAGCGGTGGCTGGCATCGAATGCATGTGGGGAATATGACCAAGGAGATAGTCCTGGCCGTTTTGTCCCAGACTGCGCGCCATACACTGTGCTTCTTCGGGCAGACGGTGACGGAACCGCTCGAACGCACCTACGAGCTGTTCTCCACCGCCCGACTTCTTCTTGATGTATTCGAGAGTGGTGTATCCGAGGTACCGGAGCGCCCGGTCATCATGGCCGTGAAGGCGGAGCGGGCGTAGCTTCTGCTCTAGGTTGGAAGCGAACCGACCCCACGCAGAGATATTGGCTTCCTGGAGTTCGCTGTACTCTGCCACCCAATCTTCAAACCATCTTGCAAGATTGCCAAAAGCGTGGAAGCTGAAAAGGTCGGTGGCCGTAGGAGTGACGAAAGCGTCGCAACCCAAGAGGACAGTGCGGTTGAAAGGCCCAAGGCTGGGACCCACGTCGAAGAAGACGATGTCGTAACGATCCTGCTCCTCGAGTGCGGTCGCCAGCTGGCCTGCCCAATGCACGCGTCGAAAGGCAGCGGTTTCTCGGCTGAGAGCGGCCTGCCATGCATTGCTCATCACGTCCTCGATTTGCGACAGGCTTGGGTGACCCGCCAGCACATCGACCTTGAATCGTTCCGAACGAACAACATGGATATCCGTGTCGATTTCCGGCTCACCCTCGCGCAGGGGAATGAACAATCCGTACACGGTCCTAGCCAACGACCGGCGCAGTGCCTCCTCGGGGTTACTATCCGAAGCATAGATCTCTGCCGTCTGATTCTCGGTCAACATCAGCTGAGTAGCGTTGCATTGCGGATCGCAGTCGACGTACAACACCCGGTGGCCTCGCTCGGCGAAGTCATGAGCAATGTTGGTGGACAACGTTGTCTTACCCACACCGCCCTTGTTGTTGAACAGGCTCAGCGTACGAATCTTGGTGGACATGACCTACCCCGGGAAACGACCACAAACTATGTGGTCGGGAAACTGGTGACCACCTGAGATTAGCCGACTATTTCTCTGGGCTGGCAGAAATTAGGTCTTCTGGTCTGGCGAGACTGTACCGCTGTCCACCAGGTACTCGTAAAGTCCCAGCTCAACGGGGGACTCCAACTTCAGCCCCATCGTGACGACATCATGGGTCCTCTTGTCTGCGCCAGGCATTGTGGTCTGTTCCGGCTGTTTGCTCGTAGCCCGTCCCAGGTAGAAAAAGTCGAGTCCATCCGAGTCACTCTTCTTGACGAACAAGTGGAGGGGGACTTGATCATTGATGATGGGCTGCAGCTCGTTACTTTCTAAGGTCCGATCGCTACGTGAGTACCACTTCATCAGACTGGGGCTCTGGAACTCGTCTAGATAGCGAACGCTGGCAGCGACGTCCGGGTCTTTGTCGTAGGTGACGAAAATGGGACATGTCGACGTGACCTTGTCCACTTTGTATCCATAGATTGTGGACTCTTGGTTGGTGTTCCAGAGCAGCAGACGGCAGGCATCTTTCCTGCTGTACCGATTCCCAACGAGGAGCTCACCCTCCCAGGAGTGATGCTCCCGGTTCAGGTGCAGTGAAGTTTTCAAGATGTCGTCAACGTGCGCCCGGAAGGATTGGGCGGTGTAAGACCTGTCGCCAGCTGCTGAGTAGGCAAAGTACAAGTCCGCGAACCGGGGGTCGAGTGTCAGAGTGTCGCCCTCTACGTTGACTAAGGAGATGCCTCCCAGCTGCTGGCGTCGTCGGGAGCCGAAGAAATCCAGGGTAAGCACACGTTCGACGGAGGATCTGATTTCGGGTGTCGAAGTGGTCCTCTGCTTGTCGAGTAATTCCCGGAAGTCTTCGCGAGAAAGGCATCTCTTTTCGAGAAGTTCCTGAAGGAGCAAGGTCTCGTGAGGGCGCAGACCATTCAGAATCTCTGTACTAAGAAACTTCAAGTACTGTGCCTCGATGCTGCTCGGTCCGTGATCAACAAACTTCAGCGACGCCAACAGGCTCCAGTAATCCCCATATTTGCTCGCCAAAATGAAGGGATCGATGGTGTCGAACCGCGCAAAATCAATGAGCTTGGGTATCTGACCGAGTCGATACTGGAGGTTAGCGATTGCTTCCTTGAACTCACGCTTTCCCGCGAGCTGCGCTTTAGCTAGCGATGAAAGAATTCTCTCCTGAGAGATCCGATCGAAGTTGATGCTGGAGACTCCGAGGGCCAGACCCTTCGTGTTGGAGCGCGTAATTTTCTGACGCAGGCTGTCTTTGTTAGCTGAGCGATCGCCCGTCAGCGCGATAGGAATCAAGTAGTTGTTGGCGTAGTTGCCAATGAAGTCGATGACTCGAAGGTGGTCTTTACCTTCAGCCTTGCGCAAACCGCGGCCCAGCTGCTGCGTAAAAATGATGCTGGACTGAGTTCCTCGGAGCATCACAATCTGGTTGACAGAAGGAATGTCGATGCCCTCATTGAAGATGTCAACCGTGAGGATGTAATCAAGTTCACCGGCCTCCAACTGTGCGACTGCATCCTCACGGACTGACTCCGGATCCTCGCCGGTTAGCGCACGGGTGCGGAGAACCTGCCCGTTGACGAGTCGTTGATTGAGCTTGGCGGAGAGGAGTTCGGCCTCCTTCTTGCGACTGCAGAATATTAGCCCCTTGACGCCACGTGGATAGCCATAAATCCGCAGCATCTCGAGGAGGTAGTCGATTCTTTCCTCGGACACTAGCTGGTTGAGATCTGAAGTGTCGTGGGGGATATGACCGAGTCGATCCTCGAAGTCGGAAACACCGTAGTAGTGAAACGGAGCCAACATCTTAGAGCGAAGCGCGTCCTGTAAGCGGATCTCATAGGGGACGTTGTAGTCGAAAAGCTCGAAAATGTTGAAGCCGTCGGTGCGTTCTGGCGTGGCAGTCAAACCAAGCAGAAATTTTGGCTTGAAGTAGTTAATCAGGCGGAGGTAGCTCTCAGCGCCGGCCCGGTGCACCTCATCGATAATGATGTAGTCAAACCCTCGGGGGTCGATCGTAGGGAGCGTATCTGGGCGAGACAGAGACTGGTACGAGGCAAAAACGTACTTTTTATCGATCTCCTTCTTGCCGCCCACGAAAAATCCGAAATCAGACTCTGGGGCTCGAAGAACTTTGCGGAATTCCGCAGCCGCCTTGGTCAGGATCTGCTCACGGTGGACTACAAAAAGGAGACGTTGGGGTTTCGCCTTCCGCACCGCCAGGGCTGCGAGGATGGTTTTTCCTGTTCCTGTGGCGGAGATAATGACTGCGCGTCGCTCGCCAGCATCGATCACCTCATCCAAGGACTCCAACGCTGCACGTTGCATCATGTTGGGAACGATCATTTTTTCCCCGTCCATGACTTCTGCAAGTTGTCCTTGTCGCACCACCAGAGCACGATCCTGCCTGGACGCTTCGTATCGATGAATCCACTCCACGGTCAAAGGCTCTGCGCGTTGTTCCTGCCTAGCGATCGCATCACGAAGCTGCTCCACGATGTGGCCACCCGGCAACGCAGAAAACCGAAGGTTCCACTCCTGATTGACGGTGAGGGCCCGGTCAGTGAGATTGGAACTTCCCACGATGGCAGTCATCCCGAATTCCTGGTTGAAGACGTAGCCCTTGGCGTGGAATCCTTCCTCGACGCCTGAATCAACCAGAACCTGGACACTGTCCAAGTTCAAAAGTTCACGAAAAACATCCGGCTCGTTGAAGTCCAGGTAGCGGGACGTAATGATCGTTCCTTGTCCACTGAACTCGTGAAGGGCCTGCTTCAGCATGGCAAGCCCAGAGCTGGTAATGAAGGCGACCGAAAAGATGAAGCTTGTCGATCGTGACAGTTCCTCCTTGATCGCTCGCAACATAGTGTTGTCATCCGTGTTAGAAATCAACACCGGATTGTGCAACTGATCAGCTGCGAGGGTGGCGTCGAGAAAACCGAACTGGACGTCCTGAGTGAGCGAGGTGTGGTGGGAAATCACTGGGCCAACTTCTCGATGATCAGCCGGACAGCCGGAATGTCAGCAGGAGCCCAGTCGAGGCTTCCTAGATTGCTGGGCGCCAACCATCGCAGGGCAGTGTGTTCCGTCAAGCGTGGTTCGTCTCCGTTGAGTTCGCAGAAATAAGTTGAGAGCACCACAGTTCCGAACGAATAATCGTGTTCCGTCGTGGTGATGAACTCTCCCACCGTGATGTTGCAAAGCAACTCTTCTTGAAGTTCACGAGCCAGAGCTTCCTGGGGACTTTCATCGTTTTCAATCTTGCCCCCTGGAAATTCCCACATACCAGGCAGTGCCTTGTCTGGTCCGCGCTG
>CAJDUQ010000002.1_pt1 | contig 100345 bp, 97 predicted proteins | sample 7390901 | NCBI WGS metagenome assembly CAJDUQ01 (sample SAMEA7055691, study PRJEB34461) | soil metagenome | biome: terrestrial ecosystem; feature: Peninsula; material: soil | place: Antarctica | collected 2016 | reverse complement strand
CCGTCCACCTCCGAGACGACTGAACCGTCCACCTCCGAGACGACTGAACCGTCCACCTCCGAGACGGTCCCGGGTGGTTCCATCCCGGGCGGGTCCTCTGGCGACGGTTCCACCGTCGGTGGCACAGCACTTCTCGGCCTGTCCGCTCTGGGTGCCCTCGGCCTTCTGAGCTCCGGCGCCAACTCCTCTGCTTCCTCTGATGACTCCGCACCGGTTGCCGGTGACGACGCTCAGGACCCGGCCACCGGCCCGGCCGCTGGCGAGGACGGCAAGGCTGCGGCTCAGAAGCCGGCCACCGGCCCGGCCGGCGGCGAGGATCCGAAGGCTGCGGCTCAGGCACAGGCTGTGAACGCCAAGAACATTCCGGCTGGTAACCAGGCCGCTCCGCAGACTGCTGCTCCGGTTCAGGCCGCGCAGCAGCAGAAGCAGCTGGCCAACACCGGTGTCCAGGGCACTCTCATCGCCCTGGCTGTCGGCCTGATCGCCGCTGTCGCTGGTGCTGCTCTGCTGGTCCTGCGTCGCCGCGCATAAGGCTGACGCTCACCACTGAGCATCCACCGCCCTGCACCCTCCGGTGCAGGGCGGTTCTGCTTGTTCAGCGTTCTGTCTGCGGCAGGGGGAGAAAGTTCCCGCCCGGAAGTGACTCCGTTCATCCTTTCGTTGGCGGGACCACAGAGCTACGTGTAAAATTTGAAACCGTTGTGGTTACAGTTAACCCGAGTTACTGATGTGGTCGGCGTGCTGTGGCGGAAGAACTGCAACAGTTGAGCGATCCTCGTCGTTGTTCCCACCCGGCCCGGCCGGATGAGTTCAGCCATGGTGGTCGCTCTCTGCTTTTCGGCGCGGCAATGTCGTGCGGTGGACGCCCCGCGCAAACGTCCCGACAGCACTAGGCTGATACGCATGACTGATCTCTCCCAGCTTCTCACCGACGACAAGCGCGACGCCGTTGTCGCTGACCTCACCGCTTTCGCTGACGCGACCGTCGGGAAGCAGTCCGGGCTCACCGGCACCGCCATCAAGGCCGCCGTGGCCGCGGCGAAGAAGGTCGACACGAACATTGTCTCCAAGGGTGTCAACCGTATGCTTCCGGACGTGCTCGGTGACCTCCAGCCGCACTGGCAGGCCTACCAGGATGAGGGCGCCACCGACTTCGGTGCCTTCCTCGCCGGACGTGGCCCCCAGGTCGTGGACTCGCTCATGTCCATCGCGGACCGGAACGCGGAGTCAATCACCGTGGCGCCCCTGGCGAAGGCCTACAACGGCCTGCGGGGCAAGGCCGCGAAGATCATCGAGCCGGAGATCCCGGAGCTCGGCAGGATCCTGCAGAGGCACATGTCCTAGATCCATGGGGACGGTACGCCTCGCGGCCTTCGGCGACCTGCATCTGGGCCGCGGGAAGGCACCGGGTGTCGAGTGGGCGCGGAAGGCGCTTGTCGACGCCACCCGTAACGGCGCCGACGCCATCGTCTTCACCGGCGACCTGCTGGACAAGAAGAAGGCCACCGGCCGGGATCTGTCCGATGCCGTCGACCTGTTCCGCCTGGTCACACAGGAGCTGGAGCTGCCCCTGGTGCACGTGTGGGGCAACCACGACGTCGGCTCCGGCATGATCCCGCTCTTCCCGCAGATCGATGGCGTCCACCGTCCCACCGACGACGCCATCGCCGACATACGGGTCCCCCACCTGCCGCTGGTGTTCCACGCCCTGAACGTGACGCAGGACCCGGACCCGCGGGACGTCGTGAAGCATCTGCCGCGCGTGACGGAGCCCGGGCACATCGGTGTCCTCCACACCGAGGTGGATGGGCGCTACACCAGGAACCCCTGCCTGCCGACGACCACTGAACACCTCCTCTCCCTCGGGTACGGGGCGTGCCTCCTGGGGCACGTGCACTCGCAGGTGGTGCTCCACGAGGACCCGTGGATCGGGTGGATCGGGATGGGCCGGATGCTCGAGATCGAGGTCCCGGCCCTCCCCTGACGACGAAGGCGGCCACCCCGGGTGGGGTGGCCGCCTGTGTGGGCGTGGGCACGCTGCCTAGACGTCGAGGAAACGGACGTCCTTCGCCTTGCGGGTGATGAAGGAGCGACGGGCCGCGACATCATCGCCCATGAGGATGGAGAACAGCTCGTCAGCGCGCTGCGCATCCTCAAGGTCAACACGGCGCAGGATCCGCTCGTTCGGGTCGAGGGTGGTCTCCCACAGCTCATTCGGGTTCATCTCACCCAGACCCTTGTAGCGCTGGATACCGTCGTCCTTGTTGATCTTCCGGCCGGCAGCGAGACCCTCCGCGAGGAGCTCGTCGCGCTCCTCGTCGGAGTACGCGAAGCCCGGCTCGCCCTTGCCCTGCCACTTGAGCTTGTACAGCGGCGGGTTCGCCAGGAAGACGTGCCCCTCGGCGATGAGGTCCGGCATGAAGCGGAACAGCAGCGTGAGCAGCAGCGTCGCGATGTGCTGACCGTCGACGTCGGCATCCGCCATGAGGACGATCTTGTGGTAGCGGAGCTTCGAGATGTCGAACTCCTCGTTGATGCCCGTACCCAACGCCGTGATAATGGCCTGGACCTCGGCGTTCTTCAGCACCCGGTCGAGACGGGCCTTCTCCACGTTGAGGATCTTGCCGCGCAGCGGAAGAATCGCCTGGTAGAGCGAGTCACGGCCGGCCTTGGCGGAACCACCGGCCGAGTCACCCTCCACGATGTAGAGCTCGGACACGCTCGGGTCCTTGGAACGGCAGTCCGCCAGCTTGCCCGGCAGACCGCCGAGATCGGTGGCGGACTTGCGACGCACCAGCTCACGGGCCTTACGCGCCGCGATACGCGCCTGCGAGGAGGCGACGGCCTTGTTGACGATGGCCTTGGCCTCCGCCGGGTTGGCGTCCAGCCACATCGCGACGTGCTCGTTGGCCATGCGCTGCACGAAGGAACGGATCTCGGTGTTGCCGAGCTTCGTCTTCGTCTGCCCCTCGAACTGCGGGTCGGTCACACGCACGGACACGACGGCGGCGAGGCCCTCACGGCAGTCCTCACCGGTGAGGTTCGGATCCTTGTCCTTGATGAGCTTGTGCTCGCGCGCGTACTTGTTCATCAGGGAGGTCAACGCGGAGCGGAAACCCTCCTCATGCGTGCCACCTTCGTGGGTGTTGATCGTGTTGGCGAAGGTGTGGACCGACTCCTTGTACCCGGAGTTCCACTGCATCGCGATCTCGACCTCGTGGCCCTCACCCTTGGCTTCGAAACCGACGATCGACGGGTGAATCACGTTCTTACCCTTGTTGAGGTGGTTGACGTAGTCGACCAGGCCCTCCGGGTAGTGGTACGTGACCTTCTTCTCCCGCTTCTTCGGCGGCTTCGGGGCCTCGCCGGCGGGAGCCTCCTCGACCTCGGTGTCGTCGAAGCTGGGACCGTCGATGAGCTGGGCGGTGTCGCCCTCCTCGGCGATGGCCTCGAGCTCGAGCTGCTCCGCGGTGACCCGCTCATCCTTGAGGGTGATGGTCAGACCCTTGTTGAGGAACGCCATCTCCTGCAGACGACGCGAGATCGTGTCGTAGTCGAAGTCGGTGCTCTCGAAGATATCCGCGTCCGGCCAGAACCGGATCGTCGTGCCGGTGCCGCGGGCGTTGCCACCCTCGACGAGCTCCTCCGGCACGGAGTTGTTGAAGTTCTGGATCCAGTGCTTGCCGTCGCGCTTGATGTCGGCCTCAAGGTGGGTCGACAACGCGTTGACCACAGAGATACCGACGCCGTGCAGACCACCGGACACCGCGTAGGAGTCGGAGTCGAACTTACCGCCGGCGTGCAGCTGGGTCATGACGACCTGGACCGTCGGGGCGCCGGAAGGGTGCATCTCCACTGGGATGCCACGGCCGTCATCGACGACCTGGACGCCACCGTCAGCAAGCAGGGTCACCTCGACCTTGGTCGCGTGACCGGCCATCGCCTCATCGACGGAGTTGTCCACGACCTCCCACACCAGATGATGCAGGCCACGCGGACCGGTCGAGCCGATGTACATGCCGGGACGCTTGCGAACAGCCTCAAGGCCCTCGAGGATCGTGATCGATGACGCGTCGTACTGGTGTTCAGCATTAGCCACGTGAAACGAGATCTCCTCGCTAGATTGAATCAGACCTCACCAGTCTACACTGCGGGGGCCACCACCAGGGAAGGGGTTGCGCGCGTCGGAGGGCCGTTCTCGCGCGTTTTCAGGGGGAAAGCTCTATCCGTAGGTGTCGCGCGGACCGCGACCCTTGACGTGGAGAGGACCTTTCCGCCAACTCGGGGCCCGCGGTCCGAAGATCTTCAGTTCCACAATGATGTTCGGACCGACCTTCTCCGCGATCACCTGGAGGATCTGCCGCTGCATCATCCGCAGGTTCGTCGCCCAGGCCGTCGAGTCACACGTGATGAACAGTGTCCTGTCCTTCACCATCTCCACCGTGGTGTGCTGCGCGATCTTCGGACCGACCAGCTCATCCCAGTTGCCGAACACCCAGCCACCCGCAATGTCCTTCTCCCAGCCGCGGCGTCGGATCTCCGTGCCCATGAGGGACCCGAACGTGTCCACCTCCAACGGGCGTCGGCGTCGGCGCCCGTCCTTGCCCGTCGGCCGGCCGAGCCGCGGTGGTGTCGTCTTCTTCTGCGGTCTCCGCGGCGGCATCGGAGTGGAGCCGCGCTGCTTCGCCGCCTTCTGCATGGCCTCGAAGGCGGCCTGGACCGGGTCCTGCTCATCCGAGCTCACTGATCCTGCCCTCCTCCGTGTCGCGTACCGTGACCAGGTGTTTCCTGGCCCTCGCCGTGATGTTGGGCGGCAGATCGGCGTCCACCGCCGCAGTGATGAGGACCTGCTCCGCATCCGCGGCCAGATCGACGAGCTTCTCCCGTCGCTTCGCGTCGAGCTCCGAGAACACGTCATCCAGCACGAGCACCGGGTCCGAACCTTCGCGCCGCAGCAGCGTGAACTCCGCCAGCCGCAGCGCGATCGCGTAACTCCACGTCTCACCGTGCGAGGCGAAACCCTTCGCCGGTGCCTCGCCAAGGTGCAGCAGCAGGTCATCGCGGTGCGGCCCCACCAGCGACATCCCGCGTTCAATCTCGCGCTGCCGTCCCCGGCCGAGCTCCGCGAGCATCTCCGCCTCGAGTAGTTCCACCTCCGTACTTATCGACGCCACCGTGCCCTTGTATTCCACCCGCGCCGGCCGCGACTCCGGAGCAATCCCGGCGTAGGCCTCGGTGATGAGCGGTCCGAGTTCCTCCACGAGCCGGAGCCGGGCCGCGAGGACCTGCGCCCCGTGGGCTGCGAGTTGGCCGTCCCACACGTCGAGGGTGGCCAGGGCACCGGCACCGTCGGCGTCCCGGTAACCGCGGCGCAGGACCGCGTTCGCCGACTTGAGCAGGGCGTTGCGCTGCCGCAGCACCTTGTCGTAGTCGGCCTTCACCCCGGCCAGACGCGCACTACGGGTGGCGATGATGTCATCCAGGTAGCGACGCCTCTCCGCCGGCTCCCCCTTGATGAGCGCCAGATCCTCCGGTGCGAACAACACGGTGCGCACCACCCCCAGCAGTTCACGTGGGGAGCTCAGTCGCGTGCGGTTGATCTGCGCCTGGTTGGCCGCGTGCGGCTTGATGAGCAGGTGCGTCGTCAGTTCCCGGCCGTGGTTGACGGCGGTCGTCGACACGCGGGCATTGGCGGCACCCTGCCGCACCAGCGGCGCATCGTGGGAGACACGGTGCGAGGACAGGTGGGCGGTGTAGCCGACCGCCTCGACAATGTTCGTCTTGCCGAAGCCGTTACGCCCCACGAACAGGGTGATCCCCGGTTCGAGTTCGAGTGTCAGCTCCGGCCAGCTGCGGAAATCCCGCAGGTCAAGCGTCCTGATGTAGATGAGCCACCCACCTATCCGGGCAGGCGCACCGGCATGAGCAGGTAGGTGAACTCCGTCTCCGGGGTCGGGAAGGTGCCGTCAGCGTCCGCCTGCGGCATCTCCTCCGGATCCGGGACCAGGATCGCCGGGCGCGACGGCTCGGTGAAACCGAAGACCACACGGTTGGTGTGGATGACGCCCAGACCATCCCTCAGGTAGCCCGGGTTGAAGGCGATGACCAGCTCGTCCTTGCCCGCGAAGGCACAGGGCAGCCGCTCCTCGGCGTGACCGGAGTCCAGGCCACCGGCCGACAGGATCAGCTCACCGTCAGTGAACTGCATGCGGATCTGCGCGTTGCGCTCGGTGACAAGGCTGACGCGGCGGATCGCCTCCTGCAGCGGGGCGATCTCGACGCTCGCCATCGAGGTGTGCGTCTTCGGCAGCAGCGGCTGAATGTTCGGGAAGTCCGCGTCGAGCATGCGGGTGGTGGTCTCCCGCGAATCAGTGTGGATACCGAACAGGCCGGCGGCGCCGATCTGCTCGCCTGTGCCGACGGCGATCTCCACCGGGTTGTTCACGCTCTGGTCGAGGGTGCGGGCGTTGTCGAGGAGCGTCTTGGCCGGGACCAGCAGCTTCGCCTCCACATCCGGGGCCGCCGGATCCCACTCGAAGGTGCGCAGTGCCAGACGGAAACGGTCCGTGGCGGCCAGCGTCACCTGGTTTCCGGTGATCTCCATGTGCACACCGGTGAGCATCGGCAGGGTGTCATCCTTGCCCGCGGCGGTGGCCACCTGGGTGACGGCCTCGGTGAACAGGGCCGGGTTGATCGTGCCCGTGACCTCGGGGAGCGTCGGGATCTGCGGATAGTCATCGAGCGGGATGAGCGGCAGCTCGAAGCGCGAGGAACCACACGACAGCAGTGCCTTGGACCCCTCGACCCGGAGCTCGACCGGCTTGTTCGGCAGGTTGCTGACAATCTCCGAGATCAGCTTGCCGGCAACCGCGATGCGGCCCTGCTCACCGATCTCCGCGGCGATCTTCACGCGGGTCGAGACCTCGTAGTCGAAGCCGGCGAACTCCAGACCGTTGTCATCCGCAGTGATGAGCATGGCTCGCAGGACCGGCTGCGTGACTTTCGTGGGCAGATTCCTGGCGACCCACGCCACCGCGTTGGCCAGATCATCTCTGACCACCCGGAACGACACTGCTTGTGACTCCATGCTTTCGGGCTCCTCAAAACTTGTGATCCGTCGCTGCGGACCCCCTGAATTACAAACTCCAACGTACCTGACCGTTCCCGGCGATTGAACTCTTGTAATTCGCCTGAGGTCGGTCCGGGCCCGTCCGGGACGTGACCTCCGGTCCGTTCTCCCCACATCCTCTTTCTTCTTTAGAAATTACAAGTTTTAAAAAGAGTAAGAGCAATAGGTCCTGTGCAACCTGTGGATGGACGGTTGAATCTCAAGGTAGCGGATTGAATCGCTCGTGTGATTCGGGGTGGGGATAAGTTGTGGATAACTCTCGACAATTGTGGATAACTCCGGGCGTCCCGTATTTATCCACAGGCCAGTGGAATCCATTCACCGCTTCTCAACAGCGAAAACGTAGTTATCCACAGGGCGGTGCGGAGCTGTGCCCGCCGTCACACTGTGACTAATCTCTCTGAATTACAGCAGTGTAATTACACAGCTGTGGATAGGCCTGTGGGTAATTTTTTTCTGCTGCATCGGCCCAGTTCAGGGGCCCGGCGGCCGGGCGCGGGGTGGGAATGGCAAACTTTTCCGGCCGTGGCGGGTCTTGTCATTCAGGTGGGCGATAGTCGGAATGCCACGTTTGAGACCGGTGGTCGTCTCGAACGTGTCGGGCCGTGGCTGGACCCTCCCGACGATGTCGTTTCGAACTTGTGGGGTGGGATGCGCGGGCCCGGAACGCAGCGATGCCCCGCCCATCGGGTGATGGGCAGGGCATCGGGGCGTCGGTGGGTGGGGTTCTACCCTCGACCGCGGTTCTTGATGAGCTGTGTCAGCTGCTGGATCTCGTCGTAGGTGTCGCGCTTCTCCGTCATCTCCTTGCGGATCTTGCGGTCGGCGTACATCACGGTCGTGTGGTCCTTGCCTCCGAACTCCTGGCCGATCTTCGGCAGGGAGAGGTCGGTGAGCTCGCGGCACAGGTACATCGCCAGCTGGCGGGCGTGCGCGACGGCCCGGGTCTTGCCGGCACCGGTGAGGGTGTCCAGGGTGATCCCGAAGTAGTCGGAGGTGACCTCCATGATCGTGGAGGCCGTGATCTCGACGTCAGCGGCGTCCGGAAGGATGTCGCGCAACGCAATCTCCGCCATCTCCTGGTTGATCGGCTCGTTGATGAGCGAAGAGTAGGCCGAGACGCGGATGAGAGCGCCCTCGAGCTCGCGGATGGAGGACTCGAAGCGCGAGGCGATGAGCTCCAGCACACTGCGGTCGACGTGCGTGCCGTCTGCCTGGGCCTTCTTCTCCAGGATGGCGATGCGGGTCTCCAGATCCGGTGGCTGGATGTCCGTGATGAGGCCACCCTCGAAACGGGTGCGCAGACGGTCCTCCAGGGTGGTCAGCTGCTTCGGCGGCCGGTCGGAGGACAGGATGATCTGCTTGTCGGCCTGGTGGAGGGCGTTGAAGGTGTGGAAGAACTCTTCCTGCGTGCCTTCCTTACCCTCCAGGAACTGGATGTCATCGACCATGAGGATGTCGAGGTTGCGGTAACGACGCTTGAAGGACTCCTGCCGGTCATCCCGCACGGAGTTGATGTAGTCGTTGGTGAATTCCTCACTCGAGACGTACTTCACCCGCAGACCCGGCTGCAGGACCTGCGCGTAGTTGCCCGCCGCGTGCAGCAGGTGCGTCTTGCCCAGACCGGAGCCACCCCAGATGAACAAGGGGTTGTAGGCACGGGCCGGGTTCTCCGCGACCGCGACTGCCGCACCGTTGGCGAAGCGATTCGAGGAACCGATGACGAAGTTCTCGAACGTGTACTTCGGGTTGAGCGACTTGTCACGGTTCGGGTCGTGCGCCGGAGTCTCGCGCGGCAGACGCTGCGCCTGGTGGTACACCGGTGCGGAGTGCTGCTGGTGCTGCGGCACCGTGACCTGCGTGTACTGGGGCTCGACGGGCGGGGCCGGCGGCACCGGCTGTGCCGGAGCGGGCGGTGTCACGGGAGCGGGCGTGTGCGAGGTGTCCCAGCCGAGGTGGTGGTCCGGGATGCGCTCCTGGACCCCCGGGACCGAGGTCTGGATCGGGCCCTGCTGCACCGGCGGGGCCTGCTGCACCGGCGGGGCCGGCGGGGTCTGCTCTGGAGGCGGAGCGGCCGGCATGGCCTCGGGTTGGATCGAGACCGCCAGGCTGCAGGGACGTCCGGTGCGTTCGGTGAGCACCTTCACGATGTGCGGGCCGAAATCATCCTCAATGACCTGCTTGGCCATGGCGTGCGGGGTGGCCAGCACGGCGTAACCGTCGACGAGGACGATCGGCTGGACGAGGCCGAGGAAGGCCCGCTGCTGGTGCGTGAAAGTGGGGATGCTGGAGTCGGAACGCTCCGACTGGTCCAGGAGCTCCGCCTTGATCGCCTGCCAGGTTTCGGCGAGTGACTGTTGCTGATCTGTCACGTTGGGGTGGCTCCTTCTGTGGGTCTCGTCGGGTGAGTCGGGACCACCGGTATGAATGTGACGAACATTACAAGTCTTGCGGTGTCCCTGCCGAAAACAGGTCCTGCGACGCGGTCGGGTGGTACCTGGCGGGAGGTAGTGCGTCGCATCTGTTCACAGCCGATCCCCCAGGGGGAAAAGGCCTGCTACCTTGCCATCCACAGAGTTGTCCACAGGTGTGGATAAATCTGCCGACCAAATCTGTCCACAGCTTAGTCTAGAGCCTGTGGATAATGCGATTCGGGAGATTTACCGCTCTCACCTGCGGAAATGCGGGCCCTTCGGATAATCCTCGACTTTCTCTTCATGGTTATCCACAGGACTGTTGGTGAGCGCTCTGTGATTTCTTGTGAGTCCCCTCATTGTTACCCAACCCCCGGGGGCGGTGTCCATCGAACGTCGGAACGCGTTCGCTGAGCCGTCGCCGCGGTCGCGTGCGCCCACGCCTGCCGCTGCGGAAACAGGTGAACTGGCCGGTGAGCCACACAAAATACCAATCCTGTAATTTCAGGTGCCCCCGCCCCGTGCCCCACGACATGTCGAAATGTCAATTTGTTCGCAGGCCCCCGCCTCGCGTAGTCTGTGATGGTCTGTCACACCACCGGATGCGCCCGTCACGGGATTGCGCCGGCGGATGTGTGTGAGAGCAGCGTCGGCACCGGATCACCGGGCCGCGGCACCCGCCGCGCGTCAGTGCGGACGCAGCACGCCACTTGATGGCATCTCAAACTGTCATAGAAAAATTTCAGCGGCCCCGCCGGACCCGTACGGCCGGCCGCGTCACACAGAGGAGAACAACCGTGGCAAAGGGCAAGCGGACGTTCCAGCCGAACAACCGTCGTCGCGCACGCGTGCACGGCTTCCGTACCCGTATGCGCACCCGTGCGGGTCGCGCAATCGTCTCGGCGCGTCGCCGTAAGGGCCGCGCCAAGCTGACCGCTTAATTAAGCAGCACCAACGGTGCTTCCGAAGCAGCACAAGTTCACGTCGCCGGCTGAGTTCAGCCGGACCATGAAGCGTGGACGCCGCGCCGGTAGCCGCACCGTGGTGGTCCACCTCCTGGACCACCGGACCGGGCCCGACGCCGGAGCCGCACCTGTACATCAGGGCGGCCCCCGCGTCGGGCTCATCGTCTCCAAGGCCGTCGGGAACGCGGTGATCCGTCACCGCACGTCCCGGCGGCTTCGTCACGTGTGCGCCTCGTTTTTCGACGTCCTCCCGCCCACCACCGACCTCGTGGTGCGGGCACTGCCGGCGTCGGGGACGGCGTCGGCAAGCGAACTGGAGAAGGACATCCGCAAGGCACTCACCCGCCTGGGGGCGCTGGATGCGTAGGCTCTCCCCCGCTGCGCGGGGCCTCGAGTCCATGGTGCTCTTCTACCAAAAGCACGTGTCGCCCCTTAAGATGGGGGCGTCTTGCCGTTTCGAACCGACCTGCAGTTCCTATGCGCTGGGTGCTGTCCGTGGACACGGTGCAGTGAAGGGGTTCGTGATGGCGTTGGCCCGACTGAGCAAGTGCGGTCCATGGCATCCGGGCGGGTATGATCCCGTCCCCGAAAACACCGATATCAAGGAGTCCTGACACACAGTGCTCAACTTCATCTACTGGCCGATCTCGGCCATCCTGTGGTTCTGGCACAAGATGTTCAGCTTTGTGCTGGACCCGGACCTCGGCATCACATGGGTCCTGGCGATCGTGTTCCTCACGTTCACGATCAAGGCGATCATGTTCAAGCCGACCCAGAATCAGCTGCGTTCCAGCCGCAAGATGCAGGAAATGCAGCCGAAGATGGCGGAGATCCGCACGAAGTACAAGAACGACCAGCAGAAGATGATGGAGGAGACGCGCAAGGTCCAGAAGGAGATGGGCGTCAACCCCGTCCTGGGCTGCCTGCCGATGCTCGTGCAGATTCCCGTCTTCCTCGGCCTGTTCCACGTGCTGCGTTCCTTCAACCGCACCGGTGAGGGCGTCGGCCAGCTCGGCATGTCCATCGAGCAGAACCGCACCACCCGGAACTACATCTTCGGCGTGGACGATGTGCAGTCCTTCATCGACGCCCGCTTCTTCGGCGTCCCGCTGTCCTCCTACATCTCCATGCCGGAGGACATGTACCAGGCGTTCCAGCCGGTCGACTTCACGCGCACCGACATCATCATGGTGGCGGCACCGCTGGCGATCATCATCGCCGTCGCCACCCACTTCAACGCGCGTATGTCCATTGACCGTCAGAAGGCCCGCCTGGCCGCCGGCAAGCAGGCGGCTCCGACCGGCGACAACGCCGACATGATGGCCATGCAGATGGGCATGATGAACAAGATGATGCTGTGGGTCATGCCTGCCACCATCCTGTTCACCGGCTTCCTGTGGCACATCGGCCTGCTGTTCTACATGATGTCCAACAACGTGTGGACCTTCTTCCAGCAGCGTGTCCTCTTCGCCCAGATGGACCGCGAGGAAGAAGCCGAGGAGGAGGCCCGCAAGGCGCTCCAGCGCACCACGGCCCCCGCCCCGGGCGCCCGCGCAGGCGTCAAGAAGAAGCGCCGCAAGAAGTAGCCCCTCCCCGCTTCCCCATCCCACAGCCACCGGGAACCCGACCAGGGTTCCCGGTGGCTGTATCGTTATGAGACATGAGTGAGACCCCCGAGCTGTTGCCCGCACCCGCCGTCGCCTCCGAGATCTTCGGCGAGAGGCTCCCGCTGGCGGAGGCCTACCACCGCTCCCTGGCCACTGACGGATCCATCCGCGGCTTCATCGGCCCCCGCGAGGTCCCCCGCCTGTGGGACCGCCACATCCTCAACTGCGCCGTCATCGGCGAGGCCATGCCCCACGGTATCCGCGTCGCCGACGTCGGATCCGGTGCCGGCCTGCCCGGCATCCCCCTGGCCATCGCCCGCCCCGACCTCGACATCACCCTCATCGAGCCGCTGCTCAAACGCTCGGTCTACCTGCAGGAGGTCGTCGATCTGCTGGGCCTGGGCAACGTCACCGTCATCCGCGGCCGGGCCGAGGAGAAGGACGTGCGCGCCGCCCTCGGGGACGGCGTGGACGTGGTCACCTCCCGCGCTGTCGCCCCGCTGGGCAAGCTCGCCGGCTGGTCCCTCCCGCTGGTGCGCAGGGGCGGCGAGATGATCGCCATGAAGGGATCCTCCGTCGGTGAGGAGCTGGAACGCGATGCCGTGCAGATCAGGAAGGCCGGCGGCGGGAAGGCCGACATCCGCACCGTCGGTGCCGAACTGCTCGAAGCGCCGACGACGGTTATCAGGATTCCCCGCGTGCACTAAGGTAGGGAAGGCTAGACAGAAACAGTTTCACAGTTGAGGAAGAGGTCGGGTCGGAAAACATGGTTGACCAGTTGCCGAAGCCGGACGTGCCGCGTCTTATTACGGTCGCCAACCAGAAGGGTGGCGTCGGCAAAACCACCAGCTCCGTCAACCTTGCCGCCGGTCTGGCGGTGAACGGGGCGAAGGTGCTCGTCGTCGACCTCGACCCGCAGGGCAATGCGTCCACGGCGCTCGGGGTGGAACACACCTCGGGAACCACCTCCAGCTACGAACTGCTCATCGGCGAGGCCACCGCGGCTGATGCCGTACAGCAGTCCACCGCCGGGGACAGTATCTTCTGCATCCCCGCCACCATCGACCTGGCCGGAGCGGAGATCGAGCTCGTGTCCCTGGTGCGCCGCGAGTACCGTCTCCACGACGCCCTGCGCGCCTCCGGTTTCCTCGATGAGCAGGGCTTCGACTACGTCATCATCGACTGCCCGCCGTCCCTCGGACTGCTCACCATCAACGCGATGACCGCCGTGGACGAGGTCCTCATCCCCATCCAGTGCGAGTACTACGCCCTCGAGGGTGTAGGCCAGCTGCTCAACAACATCTCGATGATCCGGCAGCATCTCAACCCCAACCTCCACATCTCCGCGATCCTGCTCACCATGTTCGACGCGCGCACCAAGCTCTCCGAGCAGGTCGCCACCGAGGTCCGCGCCCACTTCGGCGATGTCGTCCTGGGGACCATGATCCCCCGCTCGGTGAAGGTCTCCGAGGCACCCGGCTACGGCCAGACCGTCCTCACCTATGAGCCCCTGTCCCGCGGCGCGGTGGCCTACCTCGCCGCTGCGCAGGAGTTCGCCTCCCGCGGCGACTATCAGCCCGTCGAATCCACCGGCCCCATCGGTGTCAGCCCCGAGACAGCCATGCAGCTTGAATCAGAAAGGTAGGCGTCATGAACCAGGAGATCCGTAAGGGTGGACTCGGTCGCGGCCTCGCCGCCCTGATCCCCTCCTCTCCCACGCCCTCCTCCCCCCGCCTCGGCGACGGCGCCGCGGATGTCATCCTCGGCGGCACCAAGGGGGCCCGCGCCAACAAGGACCGCAAGCCGGCGGCCGGCGCCCCCAAGCCGGGACTGCCGGGACTGCCGGAATCGGCGCCGACACCGGTGCCGGAGGACGTCGAGAAGCAGAAGCCCGCGACCGATCCGGGCGCGACCTACCGCGAGATCCCCCTCTCGGAGATCGTCCCCAATCCCCAGCAGCCCCGGAGCGTCTTCGACGAGGATGCCCTCGCTGAGCTGGTCCACTCCATCCGCGAGTTCGGGCTCATGCAGCCCATCGTCGTGCGTGAGGTCGCCGACGGCTACGAACTGGTCATGGGCGAGCGCCGCTGGCGCGCCGCCGGACGCGCCGGTCTGAGCACCATCCCCGCGATCGTCCGCAGCACCGACGACGGGGACATGCTCCGCGACGCGCTGCTCGAGAACATCCACCGCGTCCAGCTCAACCCGCTGGAAGAGGCCGCCGCCTACCAGCAGCTCCTGGAGGAGTTCGATGTCACGCAGGCGGAACTCGCGGAGCGTCTCGGCCGCTCCCGCCCGGTGATCACCAACACCATCCGCCTCCTGGCCCTGCCCGTGCCCGTGCAGCGCCGCGTCGCCGCCGGGGTGCTCTCCGCCGGCCACGCCCGCGCCCTGCTGGGTCTCAAGGCCGGCGGCCCCGCCGGTATGGCGGACCTCGCTGACCGCGTCGTCTCCGAGGGCCTGTCCGTCCGCGCCACCGAGGAGGCCGTCACCCTGCTCAACCGGGGTGAGGAGGAGCCGGAGCGTCGCAAGCCGGAGCCCGTCGAGCAGCCCGCCTTCTTCAGCCACGCGGCCACCCGTCTCGGAGACTTCTGGGACACCCGCGTCACCGTCACCATGGGACGCGGCAAGGGGCGCATGGTCGTCGAATTCGGCGACCAGGAGGACTTCGAGCGCATCCTGGGCCTCATCGAAGGTCGCCACTAGAGGCGCCGGGTCGTGTTCGCCTCACTGATCCCCGTCAGCCAGGAGACCGTCGGCCGCATCCACCCGCAGGCCGGGCGGTCGATCTTCTGGGAACTCGACCCCGACGCCGCCTCCCAGGTCACCAGCTCCGGTGACCCCTCCTTCGAGAAGGAGGCCTGGCTCACCACCACGCTGCTGGACTACGGCCCCTGCGGCTACTCTCTGGAGCGCTCGACGCACGAACGCGCTGTCGCCACCGTCCTGTGGTGCTCACGCGACAACGCCCCCGGCTGCGTCCAACTCCCCACCGCCCCTGTCTCCGAGGACGCCGAAGTGCTCACCTCACTGTTCATCGACCGGGCCCTCGCCGGCGTCGGACTCGAATCAGTGCTTCTCGACGCCGCCACCATGCACCTCGTCGACAACGAGATCGCCGCCGTCGAGGCCTTCGGCTGGCGCGAGGACTTCTTCCTGCGTGCCGACGTCGACTCGCTTCTCGAGGGCCCCGTCGGCGTCATCCTGCGCTCCGCCTCCGAGATCGGGCTCATACCCGTCTCCGTGCTCGAGTCCGCGGGCTTCCAGGTCGTGGCGGACCACCCGGTGCTGCCGCGCCTGCGCCTGGAACTGCCGCCGCCGCACGAGCTGCTCTCGCTGGCCGCGGTGGAGGAGCTGTTCGACCGCGTGCTGGCGTAGGGGCTGCCGTTCCCTTCCGCGCGTTCTGCTCCGCATGTTCGGAATGAGACGGTCGGAAGGGGGAGTTGTGGAGCGCCTGCCGCACCATCTGCACCAGGGTGGGCTCCCCTGTTCCCACGTCGGCAGGTTGCGGTGATGGTCGGCGGGGACGGCCGCCTCGCGGAGCAGGCGGTGAAGCCCCCGGAGGACAGCTGGTCCCGGATGATGAGGCGGTGGGTGTCTTTCCCGTCAGGTGGTATACCCGCCAGCGTGGAGCCGCAGCCCTCAGGCCTGCTCGGCCCGCAGCAGCTCGGAGAACTTGTAGGTGCCGGTCGGGGCGTCGTCACGGTCCAGCAGGTAGAGGCGCTTCACGGCGACGACGACGGCCTCGGCGATCGCGTCCCGCACGGCCGGGTCCGTCAGTTGTGCCACGTCACCCGGGTTGGAGAGGTAGCCGGCGACGACCTCTACGGTCGGGGCCTGTGTGAACCGGAGGATCTCCCAGGTCCGGGCGTGGGTGCCGCAGTTCTGCAGGTTGGTGCGGGCGACGATCTCGCGCTGGATGTAACCGGAGAGGGTCTCACCGGTCAGGGAGCTGTTACCGGTGACGGAACCGAAGTAGAAGGTGGCGATGCCGTGGGCCTTCTCGTTCGGGTAGTGGTCGCACTTCAGGGAGATGATGAGGTCGGCTCCGAAGGCGTTGGCGACGTCGGCACGCGCTGTCGCCGAGGGGTCATCCATGCGCGGGCGGGACTTGATGGTCTCCATGCCGGTGGCGATCATGCGGCCCTCGATGCGGGAGGCGAGATCCCAGATGATCTCCTCCTCCGTGATCTGGCCGTAGGGGCCCTGCACGGTGTGGCCCTTGTTGGCACCGCCGAGCGCGGGGTCGATGACCACCCGCTTGCCGGCGAGCATGGGGCCCGCGTTACGGACCTGCTCCCGTTCACGGATCGCGAGCGGGCTGCCGCCGGTGATGCGTCGGCCGAGGAGCTTGAGGGCCCGGATGGTCTCGGGACCGCACACGCCGTCGTCCTGGAGACCGGAGTTGAGCTGGAAGTTCGCCAGCGCCTCGTAGGTGCCCGGGCCGAAGTGGCCGTCGATGCGGTGGGAGTAGAAGCCCAGTTCCTGCAGCTGGTCCTGGAGCTGGGTGACGTCGTCGCCGACCATCTCGTTGTTCGGCTGGTAGGTCAGGACGCGGTTGCCCAGCTCATAGGACGCGTGGCGGAGCTCCCGCAACGTCATGTCGTCGATGTTGCCTGACGGCACGATTCCCCGGGACTGCTGGAATGCTTTGAGGATGTGGGACAGGCGGGCGTCGAAAAGCTTGTCCTCCTCGGCATACTTGTCCGAGAGGTCCGGCTCATAGCCGGGCAGAAGGCCCAGGCGGGCGAGGGTGGAACGGGCCTCCGCCACCCGCGGGCTGCGGTCACCAATGCGAAATGTCTTGGTCACGGCGCTCCTTCCAGGGTCAGATGCTACAGATCTTATCCCAGCCGTCAGGAGTCGGCCGGTACTGCACGTCGGCCACTCAGACTACCATTCAGAGCAGCGGTTCCAGCTTCGCCATGATGTGGGAGCGGGGGCGGACACCGATGAATTCATCGACCTTCTCCCCGTCCTTGAAGTAGAGGACCGCCGGGATCGACATGATCTGGAACATGGCGCCCAGGGTGCGCTCCTCATCGACGTTGACCTTGGCCACGGTGACGGTGTCGCCCAATTCGGCCGCCACCTCGTCGAGGACGGGGCTCAGCTTCTTGCAGGGACCACACCAGTCGGCCCAGAAATCGACGATGACGGGCTTGTCGGACTCGATGACCACTTCACGGAAGTTGGCCTGGGTGACCTCAATGACGTTGCTCATGTGACTCTCCTTACAGGGTGCTTACAGGGCGGCGAGATAGTGCTCAGCGTCGATCGCGGCGCGGCAACCGGAGCCCGCGGCGGTGACGGCCTGCTGGTAGTGGTCGTCGACGAGATCACCGCAGGCGAAGACACCGGGGACGGAGGTGGCGGTGGAAGGCTCGGTGACCTGCACGTAGCCACCGTCCTTCAGCTCGACCTGGCCGTTCAGGAAACCGGAGCGCGGATCATGGCCGATGGCGACGAACATTGCGGCGACCGGCAGCTCGGAGAGCTCACCGGTGACGGTGTCACGGAGCATGATGCCGCCGACCTTGTTGTCGGCCTCGATGACGTGGTCGACGGTCTTGTTCAGTGCCCATTCGATCTTCTCGTTGGCGCGGGCCCGCTCCAGCATGATGGCGGACGCGCGGAACTCCTCGCGACGGTGCACGATGGTCACCTTGTCGGCGAACTTGGTCAGGAAGGTGGCCTCCTCCATGGCGGAGTCGCCGCCGCCGATGACCGCGATCTCCTGGCCCTTGAAGAAGAAGCCGTCACAGGTCGCGCACGAGGACACGCCGCGGCCCATCAGCTCGTTCTCCCCCGGAACACCCAGCAGACGCGGGGCGGCGCCGGTGGCGAGGATGACGGTGCGGGCCTCATGGACCTCATCGCCCACGTGAATCTTCTTCACGGGGCCGTCGAGCTCGACCTTGTCCACGAGCTCCATGCGCATGTCCGTGCCGAAGCGCTCGGCCTGGCCACGCATCTGCATCATCAGGTCCGGGCCCATGATGCCGTCCTGGAATCCGGGGAAGTTCTCCACGTCGGTGGTGTTCATCAGGGAACCGCCGTACTCGTAGCCCTCGAACATGATGGGCTTCAGCTCCGCGCGGGCGGCGTAGATGGCGGCGGTGTAGCCGGCGGGGCCGGAACCGATGATGGCGACGTCGTGGACTGTCATGAATTCTCCTGTGGTGCGTACTGCTTACTGAACGCAAGTGTATGTGTCTGCCGTCCTCAACGCTCCGCCGCCACGGAACATTCCCGCGTCAGCTCGGCGCGCAGCGCCTCACGTGCGCGGTTGCGGCGCGATTTGATGGTTCCGGGCCGCACGCCCTCCCGCTTCGCGACGTGCCCGATCGTCCACCCCTCGATGTCGATGAGCCACAGCGCCCGCCGCTGGTCCGGCCGCAGCCGGACGAGCGACTGGTGCAGTTGCAGCACTTCCTCGGTGCGACCGATCGGGTCGGACGCCAGGAGGGGGTTGATGTCGTGGGGGACGGTGCCGTCGTCAAGCGTGGGCACCTCGAACTGATGACGGTGATTGCGGAAGTCCCACCCCGAGTTCATCACCAACCTGTGCAGCCAGGTGCTCAACGAGGACTCGTGTCGCCACGTGTGGAGACTGCAGCTCGCCCTGAACCACGCCTCCTGGAGGATGTCCTGCGCATCGTCCTCGTTGTGCCCGTACCGGCGGGCCACCCACAGCAGACGCGCGCGGTGCCGCTCGACGATGGTGGTGAAGGCCCGCAGGTCCCCGCTGATGTAGTCGGCGACCAGACGCCGGTCTGTCCGTGTCATTTTTCCCCCCGGAAAACGCTGTTGACACAGACATTGGAACCCATGGCCCGGGGACCCGCCCGGTGGGCGGTGTGCCCTGCCCACCGGGGTGGGAGCTAGCGGAGACCCACGACCTCGACCTCGGCGACCTCCGTCGGGGCAGGGAACCACAGGAGCACTCCCCCGGTGGTCATCGGACGGTCCAGCTCCAGTGTCGTGCGACCCGCACGCAACTCACCGGACCCCAGCAGGGGCAGACCCTCCGGGGTGTCCGCCACACGCCCTTCCGTGAAGCCGTACACCTCGACCGCTCCCCCACCTGAATCGATGAGCAGGGTCTGGAGCTCGGCGGCGTCGCTGAGTGAGACCGTGATGCCCCCCTGCCCCGACCACACCGTGTCCGTCGACCCGTCGGTGACCTCCGGGACAGAGGCCGTGGCGGGCTGGATCCGCGGCAGAGGCCGTGGCGTGGTCTCGGTGGCGGAACCCTGGATGGAGCCCGGGTTGACCGGTGTCGCGTCGCGGCCGCCACCGATGACGCTGACCAGGTAGGTTGTCAGCGCAGCGGCGAGCAGGACCGTGCCGATCGCGACCGTGGCGATGAGCACCGTGGAACCGCGGGAGTAGGACTTGGAGCCGAAGCCGGCGCGCTCGTCGGGCAGCGGCTCGATGTCCTCCTCGACGACCAGTTGCTCCTCCACACCGGTCACACCGGCCACACCGCCGCGCTCCCGCAGCATCGACGCCAGGGCTGACAGATCGGTCTCCGCGTCGAGGTCCTCCTGGCCCAGCAGACGCAGGATGGACCTGACGGAGGCGCGGTCGCGTTCGGGGGTGGCGTCGGGCAGCACGGCCGGGAAGGCGAGCACCGCCTCACCGGAGGTGGAGATGCGGATGCGGGCGTGGTTGTCCAGACCCAGCGTCAGGTCCTGCGCTGCACCCTCCACCAGAGGGACGAGGGCGGCGGCGACAGCCTGCGGATCGAGGTTCCCGCCCGCTGCGACGGCACGCAGCGAGGAACCCGGCACCCAGTCGGCGACGATGAGGCAGCCGGCGCGGTAGGCCAGCACCTCGATGTTCTCGGCGACGCCCGGCACCCCGGCCAGGCGGCGTGTCCGGCGGGACACCTCAGAGGCCGCGCCCGCCGCGGCCGCCGGCGAGGCCGGGGCCAGGGGCGCGTTACCCGAGGTGTCGACGAACGTCAGCGCCACCTCGCGGCCGGTCTCCTGCTCCCGCGCGTGCCAGAAGCGCGCGCCGGGCACGGAACCGTGGTCGGCGAGCAGACGGAAACGACCGTCCGAGACCGGGGCACCAGGCACCAGGCGCGGGCCGCGGACCACGCCGGCGGACATCGGGGCGGGCGCCGGGGAGGCGTTGAAGGCGTCCATGGCGACCAGCTGCGCGGAGAGCTCCTGCGGGTCGCTCTCGCCCACCTCGATGGCCTTGGACTGGTCAGGGCGGACGAAGCGGGACAGCCCCGGGATGCGGGCGATGGCCCGACCCAGGTTCTGCACCTCCGGCAGACCGGAGAAGCTCAGCGCGATGCCCGTGGCCACGAGGAAGACAACACCGGAGATACCCACCTTGATGAGCACCCCGAAGGAACCCAGGCCGGACAGGAAAGGCAGCAGCCAGTTGACGAACAACGCCACCGCGACACCGATCAGTGAGGCCGCCGTGGCCCACACGGTGGTGCGCAGCTGCGAACGGGTGCCCAGGTGGCCCAGCTTCCGGCGCAGCAGCAGCGCACCGATGACGGCACCGGCGACGAAACCGAAGCCGTTGGCTGCACCGAGGAGGATGACGACGCGCGAGGGCGAGGACGCCACCGTCGGGGCGAGCAACGAGAGCACGATCTTGGTGGCCGTGATGCCGGCGATGATGAACGTCGGGGTCCAGGCCTCCTCACGTGCGTAGAACACGCGCAGGTGCAGCAGCACCAGGGCGTAGGGCAGCAGCGTGAACGCGGAGAAGGACAGCGTCAGTCCGAGCAGGATGCCGGACTCGGTGTCGAAGTTGCGGTACGCGAACAGCGCAACGCCGATGTCCGGGCCGAAGGCCGTGAAGAACACCACGATCGGGATGAGTGCGATGAATGTCAGCTTGGTGGCCATGTTGAGGTCACCGATGACGGCGCGGTCATCACCGTCGGCCGCGTGACGCGACAGCCGGGGCATGATCGCCGTGAGCAGGGTGACGCCGATGATGCCGTACGGGACCTGCAGCAGCAGCCAGTGCTGCTGGTAGATGAGCGGCGCGGCGGCGTCGTAGAGCGAGGCGATGCGGGTGGTCACGATGTAGCCCAGCTGGGAGACGGCGACATACGCCACGATGGCGACGGCCATCCCGCCGAACTGCTTGAGACGCTCGTCGATGCCCCACAGGGGGCGCAGGTCGACCCCGGCGCGACGCAGCGGCGGCACCATGATCATCGCCTGGACGATGACGCCGAGTGTGGTGCCCAGTCCCAGGAGGAGGACGTGCGGGTCCATCACCCCGGAGGGGGCGGTCTCCCCCAGCTCGCCGGGCAGCAGCATGTACAGCAGCAGCACGGCGATGGAGACGATGTTGTTCGCCACCGGCGCCCACGCACCGGGTTTGAAGATCCCGCGCGTGTTCAGCACCGCCATGAACAGGGCGAAGATGCCGTAGAAGAAGATCTGCGGGAGCAGCAGGAACGCGAAGGACGTCGACTGGACGACGTTGACCTCGCCGTCCGAGTCGAGCATCATCCGCGTCAGCAGTGGCGCGGCGATGACGGAGATGACCGTCACCACGATGAGCAGCGACGCCGACAACGTGAACAGCCGGCGGAAGAAGCCGGTGCCGCGGTCAGCGTCCTCCTTCTCCGCACGCACCAGCACCGGCACCACCAGCGAGGTGAGCACCGCACCGAGGACGACCTCGGTGATGAGGTTCGGCAGGGTGTTGGCCGTGTTGAAGGCGGAGCCCACCGCGCCACCGAGGGTGACGGCGATGAGCAGGTTGCGCACGAAGCCGGTCATCCGGGAGATGAGCGTGGCGATGGCCATCGATCCGCCCGCCCGCACGACGTCAGCGTCGGAGGCCACCTCCGAGCCGGACCCGGTGTCTCCGGTGCTGACGGGGGTGTCCGGTTCCGGGGCCCGTAACCGGGACCGGTCCTCGACGGGTGCGGGGGGTGCCGCCCGTTGCTCCGGTACAGGGGCCGGCGGGGTCGCGGCGACGAAGCGGGAACGGAGATTTTCGCTCATGGTCTTTTCTCATCTAGGGACGCCGGCGTCGACGGTGACGCCCGACGCGGAACAACAGCGCGAGCGCCAGCCCCACCACGATGAGCAGGGCGACGCCGTAGGTGCCGACGATACCGGCCCGTGTCTGCACTGTAATCTCGACCGGCGTCGAGATCGGGGAGCCGTCGCGGGTGGCCAGCCACAGACTCAGACGCGTCTGGCTCTCGTCCGCGGGCAGATCGGCCGTCAGGGGCACGGTGATCGAGCCCTGCGCCGGGATGTGCACGTACCCGTTCATCGCCAACGTGGCGCCCTCCGGCCCGGAGTAAGCCAGATCGGAGTCCACGGGCAACGGCAGACCGTTCTCCGCCACGATGAGCAGCGGTGAGCTCTCCGACACCCGCGTGTACACGTTGCCCGGCGGGATCAGCGACACAGAGCCGCGCAGCTCCTGGAGGGTCCGCCGGTTGGCGTTGAGGCGGTCGTCGGCGGCACGGACGGCAGCGTCACGGGTGGCCAGGGAACTTCTCGACGTCCCCGTGAGCGCCATCAGGATGTCCCTGCGCAGCGGCAGGGTGAAGTCGTAGCGGTCGAGCTGGATCGCCGGCTCGTTGACCATGATGCGGGTCAGGTCGTCGGTGTAGCGGGTCTGCTGCGCGGCGCGGAGCACCTCCGTCTCACTGACCACCGACGGATCCGTCCACGGGCTGCCGAAGCGGGTGACGCCGACGGTGGGCGGGGCGACGGGCTGCTCCTCCAGCCCCGGGGGCGGGGTCAGCGCCTCCTCGAGGGAGAGAGGGAGGGCGGCGGTGTCGTCGAGAAGCGTCGTGACGGTGCGCAGGAGGGTGGCGGCGGAGGGGGCGTCGAGAAGCGGGCCCGGCATGACCAGCACCGGCTGCGGGGCCTGCGCCCAGTCGCCGGGCAGCGTCTGCTCCCGGACAGCGAGGCGCACGGCCGAGGCGGCGGTGACGGCGCGGGCGGCCGGGGAGTCGAGGCGGTAGTCGAAACGCCAGTCCGGGTGGGAGTAACCCGTCGTGCGCGGGGTGGGCCCCGTCGCTGCGAGCAGCGACCCCAGCGACGGCGAGTAGGTGACGGCCGTGACCCCCGGCGCGAGGAGCGCGTGGTTGTCCTGCTGCGGCACGCCCCACACCGAGTTTCCGGCCACGAGGGTGCGCACCGGGGAGGTCGGCGTCGGCGCCCCGGAACGGTCCGGGATGTACGTGGACTCCAGTGCGGTGTCCCCCTCCCCCTTGGGCTGCGGTGTCAGCGCTGCGACGGCCGCCTCCCAGGAAGCCTCGACGGCGGCCGACTGGTCCGCCCAGCCCAGCGCAGAGGCGGCCTGCTCGGTGACGTACCCGGACGGCGGGATGACCACGTTCGCCACCGGTGTCACCCCGAGCTCCTCGGAGAGGAGCTGCGGGCCCCGGGCGACGGCCTCCCGGAACAGCCACTCGTCCTCGGTGGCGGCCACGGCGTTGACGTCCGCGTCAGCCCACGGCAGGGAGACGACACACTCCGACCCCTGCAGGCGCTCCAGCCAGGTGGCGGCGTCGGCGGCGCCCTGTCCCGGGATACCGGGGTCGGACTCGTCGTCGCTGAACCAGCTGTCACGCAGGCGCTGCGTCTTCTTCGTCAGGGAGGGGCGCTCCCCCGAGACGGTGTATCCGTCGGTCATCCGGGCCACGGTGTCCACCAGTGCGGGATCCACCGCCAGGCAGGTGCCGCGCTGCTCGGTGGCGTAGACGTCGAGCAGCCTGCTCAACCGCCCCTCAGGTGCGAGCTGCCCCGCCAGCTGCTCGGACTGCAGGATGAGCGGCGACTCCTCGGCGGCACGGCCGGTCTCACCGGGGACGATGTCGACGGGCGCGGTCAGCGGCAGCAGCACCGTCAGGCCCGGGACCTGTGGGGTGGTCGCGTCCTCCTCCGCCGGAGCGGGCGCCGGGGTGACGGTGACGAGCATCCGTTCGGTTGTCTCCCCCAGCTGCAGGAACAGCGGGAACGTGCCCTCCGGCAGGAACTCCGGCGGCAGGACGAGGGTGACCTCGCGGCGCTCCCCCGGCTCCAGCTCCCCCGGCAGCTCGAGGCCCGGACCCTCCCACGGGTACGCGTCGGTGTCGAGCGCGAGGACACGCTGGGCCTCCTCCACCGTCCAGGCCGGGGCACCGCGCCGGGCGGTGATGAGCAGGTCGGAGACGGGCTCCCCGGAGAGGTTCGACACAGTGAGTTCCACGCGCATCCCCGCACCCGCGTGGACCACGTCGGGGGCCCGGGTGACGTCGATACGCAGATCGCCGGCCTCGCCGGCACGCGCCAGGGGGTTGACCCACGCCTCCCTGGTCTCCGGGGAGTAGGGGGTGGGGGCCGCGAGGACGGTGGGCGTCGACAGACACACGGCCGCTGTGGCGCAGGCTGCGACCAGCGCCCGCATCACCGCGGGGTCGCCCTTCCCGCGGCCTTCTCCTCCCGTGCCAGCTCCGGCAGGAGGTCGTGGGCGGTGCGCGCCAGCTTGCGCTCGTCCGCGTAGGCCAGGTGCTCGATCAGCTCGGACACCGGGATCCAGGCCACCTCGGTGACCTCGGGATCATCGTCGTTGAGGTCGCCGTCGACGAAGCGGAGCAGGTGGTGGTGCACCGTCTTGTGGATGCGCACGCCCTCGGAGACGAACCAGTAGTCGATGACGCCGAGGTCCGCGAAGGCCTCGCCGTACACTCCGGTCTCCTCCCACACCTCACGTTCCGCGGTGGCGCGGCGGTTCTCCCCCGGCTCCACGTGACCCTTCGGCATCGACCACAGCAGGCGTCCGCGGCGGTCCAGGCGGCCGATCAGGGCGACGTAGATGCGGCCGAGGTCGACCTCACCGGCGTCGTTGACCGCCTCCGCCAGTCCGGAGACGACGAGACCGCCTGCGGAGGTCTCGTCGCGGGTGGCCATGCGGTTCTGCTGTGGGCGGTTCTGCTTCTGCGACTTCTGCACCCGGTGCGGGTTCCGATTCGGGCGGCGGCGACGTTTCTGCGCGGGACGCTGGGGGCTTTTCGCCCCGCTCTTCTCGCCCGTCTGCGGGGTCTGCTTAGACTGCTGCTGTCCCTGAGTTCCGGATCCACGACGACGCGAGCGGCGGCGACGCCGACGCTTGGGGCCCTGGGGATCATTCTCAGTCATCCTCATGATCGTAACCGGTGGGGCGACCTTTCGAAATTCCCGGGCCGCAGCGTGTCCCCGGTAGACTCACCTGTTGTGAACGCGGACGACTCCCTGACCCCCCTGGCCCTTCTCGCGCAGGCCGAGCGCACGATCGCCGGCCTCGACCTCAGCGACCTCGTCGCCGAGTTCCAGTCCCGCTCTCTTCCCCTGTACCTGGTGGGCGGCTCCGTACGCGACGCCATTCTCGGCCGTCTGGGCAACGACCTCGACTTCACGACGCCCGCCCGCCCCGACGTCATCAGTGACATCCTGGAGAAGTGGGCCGGCACCGTGTGGGACACCGGAATCGAGTTCGGCACCGTCTCCGCCGCGCACCGTGGCCAGCAGATCGAGATCACCACGTTCCGCTCCGACTCCTACGACGGTGTCTCCCGCAACCCGGCCGTCATGTTCGGTGACACCCTCGAGGGCGACCTCATCCGCCGTGACTTCAAGGTCAACGCCATGGCCGTCGAGCTGCGTGTCGACGACGCCGGGCAGCTCGTCGCCCGCTTCCACGATCCCGTCGGCGGTATGGACGACCTGGTGCACCGCCGCCTGGACACCCCGGACACCCCTGAGATCTCCTTCCACGACGACCCCCTGCGTATGCTGCGTGCGGCCCGTTTCGTCTCCCAGCTGGGCTTCGGCGTCGCCGAGCGCGTGAAGACGGCCATGACGGACATGGCCGGGGAGATCGAGCGGATCACCGTCGAGCGCATCCAGGTGGAGCTGGACAAGCTCATGCTCGGCGATGCCCCCTGGGCCGGTATGAACCTGCTGGTCAAGACCGGCGTCGCCCGCCTCGTGTTCCCCGAGATCCCCGCGATGCAGGACATGAAGGACGAGCACAACCAGCACAAGGACGTCTACGCACACTCCATGCAGGTGCTGCGCCAGGCCATGGACCAGGAGGAGGACGGCCCCGACCTCGTGCTCCGCTGGGCGGCGCTGCTCCACGACTGCGGCAAGCCCGACACCCGCTCCTGGAACGACGAGGGCCGTGTCACCTTCCACCACCACGAGGTGGTCGGCGCGAAGCTGGTGCGCCGTCGCATGCGGGCGCTGAAGTACTCGAAGCAGATGGTCGGCGACGTCTCCCAGCTCATCTACCTGCACATGCGTTTCTACGGTTTCGGCGAGGGGCAGTGGACCGACTCCGCGGTCCGCCGCTACGTCACCGACGCCGGGGAGCTGCTCCCCCGCCTGCACAAGCTGGTCCGCGCCGACTCCACCACCCGTAACAAGCGCAAGGCCGCCCGCCTGCAGCGCACCTACGACCACCTCGAGGAACGGATCGCCGACATCGCCGCCCGCGAAGACCTCGCCCGCGTCCGCCCGGACCTCGACGGCAACGAGATCATGGAGATCCTCGGCCTGCCCGCCGGCCCCGACGTCGGTCGCGCGTGGTCCTTCCTCAAGGAGCTGCGCCTCGAGCGGGGTCCGCTGGAGCGCGAGGAGGCCATCGCGGAACTGAAGACATGGTGGGCCGCGCAGGAGTGACACGTTTGCACAACCGTGCGGGTGGTGGGAAGCTGAACAGTCACAGGGCCAGCTGAGCGAGGGAGGTCGCACCCACCATGTCGATGTCTGATTTCTACGCCGATCGCCTGTTCAACGCCCTAGATCGCAATGAACCGGCACCGGGCATGCTGCTCGTCGCCGCCCCGGGAATGCTCTCGGACGAGTTCAACCGTTCCGTCGTGCTCATCATCGAGCACAACGAGCACCTCACCTTCGGCGTGAATCTCGCCTCCCGCAGTGACCTGGCCGTGTTCAACGTGATGCCGGACTGGCTGCCGTCCGTCGCGAAGCCCCAGGCCCTCTACATCGGTGGACCTCTCAACCAGCAGTCCGTCGTCGGCCTGGCCATGACCAAGGCGGGCGTCGACATGGAGGAGGCCCCGCAGCTCAACCGCCTGGCCAACCGCCTCGCGCACGTGGATCTGCGCGCCGACCCGGGTGACATCGCCGAGCTCGTCGAGGGTATGCGTCTGTTCGCCGGCTACGCCGAGTGGGTGCCCGGCCAGCTCGACGCGGAGATCGAGCGCGGGGACTGGTACGTCACCCCGGCGCTGCCGACCGACGTCATCGTCCCGGGCCGCACCGACCTGTGGGGCGACGTCATGCGTCGCCAGCCGCCGCCGCTGCCGCTGTTCTCCACGTTCCCCGCCGACCTGATGGACAATTGATCCCAGAGATCCGCAGCGGGCTGCGGGACGCCTGGGCCGTCGGGCTCGGACTCATCCCCCTGGGGCTGGCCTTCGGTCTGCTGATGACGCAGGTGGGTTTCGCCTGGTGGTGGACGCCGATCTTCTCGGTGCTCATCTATGCCGGCTCCATGGAGTTCCTGGCGATCAACCTGGTGCTGGCCGGTGTCGGCCCCTTGTCGACGGCCGTCACCGCCTTCATGGTCAACTTCCGGCACATCTTCTACGGCCTCACCTTCCCCCGTAACCTCATCCGGAGCCCGGTGGGCCGGGCCTACTCCACGTACTCGTTGACCGACGAGTCCTACGCCATCGCCTCCGCCCACACCCCACGCTCCGGCGTGCAGGTGTTGACGATCCAGCTCTTCTGCCAGGCGATGTGGGTGGTGCCCGGCATCATCGGGGCGTTCGTCGGTGAGGTCATCCCGCCGGGCATCCAGGGCATGGAGTTCGCGCTCGTCGCGCTGTTCGTGGTGCTGGCGTGGGAGACCTTCCGGAACAGCCGGGACCTCTCCCTGCCGCTGCTCTCCGGTGGCCTGGCTCTCCTCGCGGGTCTGGTGATTCCCGGGCAGCTGCTCATGGTGGCGCTGAGCGCCTACTTCCTCATTCTCATCGGCAGGCACCTCTCCCCTGCCCTGGACCGACGTCTGGAGTGGAGGGTCTGATGTACGGGCTTCCCGACGGCGTGACCCTCCTCCAGGTGTTCAGCGTCCTGCTGCCCATCGGGCTGGTCACGGTGCTGCTGCGGTGGCTGCCCTTCGCCTTTGTCGCGGCGCTCAAGGGCAACCAGTTCTTCGATCTGCTGGCCCGGATGATGCCGGTGGGCGTGATGACCGTACTGGTGGTGTACACCCTCTTCGGGCAGCGTTCGGCGCCCGGTGGCCTGCTCGCGGCCCTCATCGGCATCGCGGTGACCCTGGGGCTGCACGCCTGGCGCCGTGACTCGGGGCTGTCGATCCTCGGCGGGACCCTGGCCTACATGGGCCTGGTGAACTTCTTCTTCTAGTCAGCCGAGTTCAGGGAAGGCCGCCACGGCCTCCGCCCACAGGCCCTCGAACTCCTCCGGGGTGAGCAGGCGGTGCTCGATGTCCGGGAAGTCGGCGTAGGTGTCCGGGTGCGGCACGACCGGGTTGGGGGCCTGCGCCAGGCCTGCGGAGGTGCCCTGGGTGGCGCCACCGCGGATCGTCTCGGAGGGGTCCAGCTCGATGATGCGGATCATGGTGCACGTCCGGGCATCCAGCGGCAGGAGCTCCGCCACATGAATCACGGAACCCGCCCCCGGGATGGTCATGTCGATGCGTACGTGGATGTTTTGTTTCACGTGAAACATCGTAGGGGGCGGGCGTCGAAAAGCAATCAGGACTGCAGGACGACCGGCCTGCGGGGCGGTGCCTGGCGCGCGTAACGCGCCGCTAGCCAGGAGCACATCATGAGCTGCACCTGGTGGAAGATCATGAGCGGGAGAATGAGCAGGCCGATGCTGGCGCCTCCGAAGATGACCGACGCCATCGGCAGGCCGGTCGCCAGCGACTTCTTGGTCCCGCAGAACTGGATGGCCTTCATGTCCTTCTGGTTGAAGCCCAGCTTCTCCGCGGAGAAACGGGTCAACCACAGCATGATGGCGACCAGCAGGATGGAGAAGATGATGAGGAACGCGATCTGCCCCACCGACACCTCCGACCAGACGCCGGCGACCATGCCCGCGGAGAAGGCCGAGTAGACGACCATGGTGATGGAGCCACGGTCGACGATCTTCGTGGCCTTGTTCGCGGCAAAGCCCTTGACCCACCGGCGCAGGATCTGTCCCAGGACGAACGGCAGGAGGAGCAGTACGGCGATGTCGATGAACACCTGCGTGTCCACGTCGATCGTGCCCGCCCCCGACATGAGCAGCATCACCAGCAGCGGCGTGAGGAACACGCCCGCCAGGTTCGAGGCGCTGGCCGCGACGATCGCGCCGGCGTAATTGCCCTTCGCGATCGAGGTGAAGGCCACCGAGGACTGCACGGTGGAGGGCACCAGCGTCATGAAGAGGATTCCCAGGTACATCTCCTCGCCGACCAGCCCGGCAAGTGGGCGCAGGGCCACACCGATGACCGGGAACACCAGGAACGTGAACGCCAGGATGAGCAGATGCAGACGCCAGTGCAGGAGACCCTTCACCGCCTCCTGCGTCGACAGGCGGGCGCCGTAGAGGAAGAAGAGGAGTGCGATGGCGAGGTTCGTCGCAGTGGCGAACCACTCCGCGAAGTCGCCGCGGGCGGGCAGGATGATCGCCACCACCACCGCCGCGATGATGAGAAGAATGAGCGGGTCAGTCCGCTTGAGAAGGGCCAACATGCCCTGGAGTTTACGGCGGACCCCCGGGCACCACCTAGCATGGGGCACATGACGCTACTCTTCTCGCCGCTGCGGCTGCGTGATCTGGAGATCCGCAGCCGCGCATGGATGCCGCCCATGTGCCAGTACCACGCCTTCGATTCCGACGGCACCCCCGAGGACTGGCACCTCGTGCACTACGGCGCCCGCGCCGCCGGTGGTTTCGGCCTCATCATCGCGGAGGCCACCGGAGTCGTCCCCGAAGGACGCATCTCCCCGCTCTGCACCGGCCTGTGGAACGACCGCCAGGAGAAGGCCTGGGCCCGCATCGTCCAGTTCGTCCACGCGCAGGGCGCGAAGATGGGCATCCAGCTCAACCACGCCGGTCGTAAGGCCTCCACGGAGCCGTGGCGCCCCGGCATGGGTGAGGGCTCCGTCCCCGTCGGTCACGGCGGCTGGCACACCATCGGTCCCTCCGCCGTCGCGCAGGAGGGCATCGACGCACCTCGCGAGATGACGGTCGAGCAGATCCGGGCGATCCCGGGTCAGTTCGCGGCCGCGGCTGAACGCGCCGTGCGGGCGGGTTTCGACACCATTGAGATCCACGGCGCCCACGGCTACCTGCTCCACCAGTTTCTCACTCCCCTGGCGAACCACCGCACCGATGAGTGGGGCGGCTCATTCGAGAACCGCACCCGTCTCTTCCTGGCCGTGGTTGCCGCCGTCCGGGAGGTCATCCCGGACGGCATGCCCCTGCTGGTGCGCATCTCCGCCACCGACTGGATCGACGGCGCGTGGGACCTTGAGCAGTCGGTGCGCCTCGCCGCGCTGCTTCGCGACGCCGGCGTTGATCTCATCGACGTCTCCACCGGCGGTGCCGCCATGGCGAAAATCCCCACCGGGCCTGGCTTCCAGGTGCAGTTCGCGGAGGAGATCCGGTGCCGGGCGGGGATCCCCACGGCCGCTGTGGGCATGATCACCGAACCGGAGCAGGCCGAGGAGATCCTCCGGGAGGGGCGCGCCGATGTCATCCTCATCGGCCGTGCCGCCCTGCGCGAATCCGGGTGGGCACTGCGTGCCGCCCACGAACTCGGCCTGGAACGGGACGAGATCCCCTACCCCGGCTCCTACTGGCGCGCTACGTGGAGACGCTGAGCGTATCGCCGCTCTGCTCGAGCGTCGCCGGGTAAAGCGGGTCCCGGGACGGGCCCGAGACCACTGAGCCGTCGGCGATACTGAACACCGAGTTGTGGTTGGTGCAGCGCACGGTGTCCCCCTCCACCTCGGTGATGGGGCTGCGCTGGTGCGGGCAGGTCTGGGAGTAGGCGACATAGGTGCCCTCAGTGGGCTGTGCGATGATGAAGCCGTCGAAGATGGTGGCGCTGCCCACCGGGACGTCGGCAGTCGCGACCTCGACGCCAGGCTCGCTGCCGCAGGCGGCGAGGAAGGCACCCGCGAAGGTCGTCGCGGTCCCGAGCAGGAACATCCGTCGTGAGCACGTGGTGAATTCAGACATGCTCTCAGTATGCCCCTTCATGCCTTGTACGGTGTGTTTCTGGTTCCTGCAGTGTCGGTCATTTTTAGCGTCCTTGATGGGACGGTCTGGTTATTGGCCTCACCCATTATTGAAGTGACGTATATGTGACTATTTGTGACGGCCAACTCCCTTGGATATCAGGTTACGTCACTGTGGCGATAATGGGCCGGGGCCCGAAGGGTGTCATTCTGTACGGGACACAGCGAATCCTGACTCGACACCGGACCTCCACGACAGCAGTGCCACAACTTCTTGTTCATTGCCTCCCTTGTCCCGGTGTGCTCCCTTCACGCAGTCCCGGACGCCGGGACTACCGTGCAGGCGTATCGGGGGGAAGCGGAGTGTTCCTCTTTACTCGCGTCGTGCGGCTTCCTGTATCACCGCTCCCCCATCCCGGGACCGGCAGGCACAGAAAAACCGGCCGCGCCATTCATGTGGGGCAGGATGGCGCGGCCGGGGTCGTCCTGAAGTTGTCATTCCGTGCTCAGCGGATCTCCCTCCTCTGCGACCCCAGCAGGCCCAGGCCCATGAGTGCCAACGCGCTGATGCCCATCCAGAGGTGCGTCGACCATTCACCACTGGTGGAGTTCACCGTGTACTCGAACGGTGAAAGGTCGATCAGCCACTGCGGGGCACTGAGGATCGGACCGAAGAGGGTGAGTACTGCGGCGCTGACGACCGGGGCCCAGGCCAGCTGCGTCAGGCGTGGGGCCCAGCCGACGAGGAGTACCGCCACTGCTGTGAGCAGAAGTGCGGGAGCCAGTTGGGACCAGGCTGCCGGCACCAGGTTCTCGTAGTCCACGGAGGTGGTCGACTCCTGGGTCCACAGTCCGAAGGCGCCTCCTCCGAGGATGGCGAGTGCACCCAGGAGGACACCGCCGAGGCTGACCGCGGTGACTGACGCGAGAGGGACCCAGCGGCGGAGGCCGGTGGACCGTTGCAGATCCACCGTGCGATCGAGCTCCCCCGCCCGGTGCCCGACGATGATCTGGATGCCGTAGGTGGCGACGAGAATGCCGCACAGTTTGGCGGTGTAGGAGATGAACTCGGCCTTCATGTCGCCCTCCCCGAAGGTCTCCTTGAAGATCTGCCCGATGTTGGCCTCCGTCTCCATCCACCCACTGAGCGATCCGGTGAGCGCGATGATGAAGGCGGCGAGCACCGCGATGACGAGCGTCCAGGCGAGCACCGTTCCGCGGTGGAGCACGGAGGCGAGGTGCACCGGACCACGGATGCGGCGGGTGCGGGTGCGGATGAAAGTGGGCAGCGCGATGAGAGCGCGTCCGTACTCGCGGTGCTTCTCGGCCCACAGGAGGAGGCCACCCACTCCCCCGCAGAGGAGCGCGAGGAGTGCCAGGTTACGCCAGTCATCCGCGACGTAGGGGTGGACGATGGTCTTCCACCCCAGCGGTGAGACCCAGTTCAGCCACTGCAGTTCCTCGGAGTCGGCGACTGAGCGGGCGATGAAGGAACCCGCCACCGTGAGGAGAGCGATGCGCGTGACGGACGCCGGGTTGTCGATGAAGAGCAGGACCAGGTGCGCCAGGAGTGTGGATCCGATCATGGTGAGGGCGATGACCGCCCCGGAGGTCAGGGCACCTTCGACGGGCATCTCCTCGACGTGGCGGGAGGAGAGCCACAGTACGCCGGTGCTCCCGAGCCCGACGATGAGCGCGGCGATGACCGTGGTGGCGAGGGCTGCCGCCGCGGGGGCCATCCGGCTGATACCGGTGGAGAGTTGAAGTTCGGTGAGTCCGAGCGCCTCGGCCTTTCGGTGGACGCCGACGAACAGGAGCACGCTCATGACTGACCCCAGGATGATCATCATGGAGCCTGCCTCCCACATGACGATCTGGCCGAGAGTCGGCGGATCCTCGAGCGGTCCCCATAGTGCGACCATGCCGGCGTTCTGCTGCATGCCCAGGAGGAAGGACCGGCGGTCCGCGGGCGTCGGATAGTAGTTCTGGTATGCGGGCGGGAAGATGGCGAACACCGCCCAGAGTGACAGGCTCCAGATGATGAGGAAGGTGCGGCGCAGCCGGAGGTTGAGCCGGATCATGATTGACCTCCGTAGTGTCGGAGGAACATGTCCTCGAGGCTGGCGGGCGTGGAGGTGATGTCCACTCCCCCGGCGTCGAGAATGAGTTGCAGGATCCGGGGCACCTCATCACGCGCCGTGGTGACGCGGAAGGTGTCGGCGTGCCATTCGGCTCCCGGTAGAGCGGCGAGTGCGGATGTTTCACGTGAAACCCGTGCTGTGATTTCGTGGGCGGACAGGTGCCTGAGCTTCTCGACGCTCCCCGTCTCCGCCGTCCGTCCGTCGCGGATGATCGTCACATGATCGCAGAGCTTCTCCACCTCGCTCATGATGTGGCTCGAGAGAAGTGCCGTGGCCCCTCGGTCACGCTCGCGCCTGAGCTCGCGGACGAAGACCTGCTCCATGAGGGGGTCCAGTCCGGCCGTGGGTTCGTCGAGGATGAAGACATCCGCTCCGGTGGACAGGGCCGCCACGAGGCTCACTTTCCGACGATTGCCCGTCGAGTAATCGCGCGTCTTCTTGTCGGGATCCAGGTTGAAGGCCTCGATGAGTTCTGCCTCGCGTGTTCGGTCCACGGGGTGTCCACGGAGGGACTCCAGGGCGCGGAACACCTCGCGGCCGGTGAGGGTGGGCCACAGTGCCACGTCCCCCGGGATATAGCCGACCCGGCGGAGGATGGAGGGGTGGCGGCGCGGATCCTTCCCCAGCACCCGGGCCGTGCCCGAGGTCGGGTGCAGCACGCCCAGGAGAATACGGATCGTGGTCGACTTGCCGGAGCCGTTGGGGCCGAGGAATCCGTGGATCGTCCCCTCCTCGACGCGGAGGTTGAAGTTGTCCAGGGCCCGGAAAGTGCCAAATGTTTTTGTCAGGTCGGTGATCTCAATGGCCGGATGTTTCACGTGAAACTCCCCAGCCCACGTTCGGCCCCGCCTCTCGATTGCGACGGTGCGGTCAACTGAAACATGTCCATGTCTCCAGCATGCACCGAACCGCTCTCCCCCGCCGGAGGAGGGGAAATGAATAAGCCCCGCAACGGAGACGTTGCGGGGCAGGGGCCGTGACCTTTAGCGGGTGGCTTCCTTCATGGCGGAGACGAACTCGTGGAGCTCGCTCTTGAGGGCCGCCCTGTCGGTGACACGACCCGGCTCCGGGTGCTCGCCCTCGACGTAGCGGTTGATGATCTTCGTGATCGCGGAGCCGGAGATGGCGCCCGCCGCGCCGGCCGCAATCGCGTCGGCCACGTGTGCCGGGGTCGAGATGCCGAAGCCGAGGAGGATCGGCGCCCCTCCGAAGCGGCGCACGTTGTCCACGACCTCCTTGAGGCCGGTGGTCGAGGATTCACGCTCGGTGCCGGTGACACCATCGCGGGAGATCGCGTAGATGTAACCCTTGGAGTGGGTGGCCACACCGGCGAGTGTCTTCTCGGCAGCCTGGGCCGGAGCGATGAAGATCGGGTCGATGCCGGCGGCGGCAGCGGCCGCGGCGAAAGGCTCGCCCTCGCGCACCGGGACGTCCGGAATGAGAACCGAGTCGGCGCCAGCTTCCGCGAACTCACGGTAGAAGTTGTCCAGGCCGCGGGTGAAGGGCACGTTGCCGTAGATGAGCATGCCGATCGGCAGGTCGGGGTACTCGGCGCGGATGGTGCGCACCTGTGCCAGGGCGTCGTTCACCGTCACTCCCCCGTCGAGGGCGCGGATGTGGGAGGTCTGGATCGTCGGGCCGTCAGCGACCGGATCGGAGAAGGGGACGCCGAGCTCGAGGGCGTCGGCACCCGCCTCCACGACGGTGCGCACGATCTCCAGGGCATCGGCCGGGGTGGGGTCACCGAGCATGAGGAAGGGGACGAAGGCGCCCTCCCCCTTTTCTGCGAGGGCGGTGAAGAGCTTTTCATAACGGGTGGTCATGCTTACTGGGCCTCCTCAAGGGTGCGGCGGACATGGTCGACGTCCTTGTCGCCGCGGCCGGACAGGGAAACGAGAATGGTGATGTTCTCGTTGTTCTCCTCCGCCAGACGTGCCCGCTTGAGGGCGTAGGCCATGGCGTGAGAGGACTCGAGGGCCGGGATGATGCCCTCGTGGAGCGCGAGCGCCTGGAAGGCGTCGAGGGCCTCCTTGTCGGTGACGCCCACGTAGGTGGCGCGGCCGGTGTCGTGGAGGTACGCGTGCTGCGGGCCGACGCCCGGGTAGTCGAGGCCGGCGGAGATGGAGTAGGACTCCTCCACCTGGCCGTCGGAGTTGCGCATCAGATAGCTGCGGGCGCCGTGGAGGATGCCGATCTGTCCGGCGTTGATGGTGGCGCCGTGCTTGCCGGAGTCCAGCCCCAGGCCACCCGGCTCGACGCCGACGAGCTCGACGTCCTCCTCGTCGATGAAGTCCGCGAACATGCCGATGGCGTTGGAGCCACCGCCGACGCAGGCGACGACGACGTCCGGGAGTCCCCCGGTGCGCTCGAGCATCTGTGCCTTGGCCTCCTCGGAGATGACGCGGTGGAACTCGCGCACGATCGTCGGGAAGGGGTGCGGGCCGGCGGCGGTGCCAAGGAGGTAGTGGGACTCGTGGAAGGTGGCGGTCCAGTCGCGCAGCGCCTCGCTCACGGCGTCCTTGAGGGTGCCGGAGCCACTGGTGACGGGGATGACGGTCGCGCCCATGAGCTTCATGCGGAACACGTTGGGCTGCTGACGCTCGACGTCCTTGGCGCCCATGTAGATGACGCACTCGAGACCGAGCAGGGAGCAGGCCAGTGCCGTGGCGGTGCCGTGCTGGCCGGCGCCGGTCTCGGCGATGATGCGCGTCTTGCCCATGCGCTTGGCCAGCAGGGCCTGGCCGATGACCTGGTTGGTCTTGTGGGCGCCGCCGTGGACCAGGTCCTCGCGCTTGAGGAAGATGCGCGCGTGGCCGCGCCCCTCCCCCTCCTGCGGGAGGTTCGAGCACTCGGTGAGCGGGGTGGGGCGACCGAGGTAGTCGCGGAGGTAGGTGGCCAGTTCCTCACGGAAGGCCGGGTCGTTCTGGGCGTCGACGAAGGCCTGCTCCAGTTCGTCGAGGGCCGGGATGAGTGACTCGGGGACGAACTGTCCGCCGAATTCGCCGAAGTAGGCGGGCAGGATGGTCGCACCGCCGTCGCGGTCAGTGGAGGTGGTCATGGATATCTTCCTATTCGTAGCTGAATCCGCGGATGGCGGCGAAGGCGGTGCGCAGGGCCCCGGCGTCCTTGCGGCCGGCCCACTCCCCTGCCCCGGCGGGGTACTCCACGCCGGAGTTGAGGTCGAGGCCGAGGCAGCCGACGGTGAGGGCCGCATGCAGATTGGAAGGGGCCAGGCCACCGGCGAGGAGAGACTTTCGCTTCACCTCGGCAGGAATGGTGGACCAGTCGAAGGCGGTTCCGGTGCCGCCGTCGCCGGAGTCGAGGACGAGCATGTCCACGTCGTCGGCGATCGCCAGGGCGGTCTCCACTCCCCCGTCGGAGGTCATGGAGACGGCACGCCACACCTCGACACCCTCGGGTACTTCGGCGCGGACCGAGGCGATGAGCGCGCGCTCGGCCTCCACGGAACCCTGGAGCGTGGCGTGGATCTGCACGGCGGCCACGCCGTCCAGGCACAGCTCCCGGTACCCGGCGGTGCGGCGGGAGACGGCGACGTAGCGCAGACCCGGTTCCGCGCCGATGATCTGCTGCGCGGTTTCACGTGAAACATTGCGCGGGGAGGCCTCCTCGAAGATGAGGCCGCCGTACACGGCCCCCGTCGCAGCGGCGGTCTGGGCCGCCGACGGGCAACTCAGGCCACAGACCTTGTTGGGACCGTAGACCAGCGAACGGGCTGCGAGATCGATGTCCGGCTGAGAGGTCAGCTGCGAGCCGACGAGGAAGCCGTTGGAGTGGGCGCCGAGCTGACGGACCGTCTCGGAGTCGCGGATGCCCGACTCGGAGACCACCACGGTGTCCTCCGGCACGAGGGCCGCGAGGCGACCGGAGCGCCCCAGGTCGATGGAGAGGTCGTGGAGGTTGCGGTGGTTGACGCCGAGGATCTTCGCACCGAGGCGCAGGGCGCGCCCGGTCTCCTCCTCGTCGATGACCTCGGTGAGGATGTCGAGGTTGTACTCCCCCGCCACGGCGGCCAGCGCCGTGTACTCCTCATCGCTGAGCACGGAGAGCATGAGCAGGATCGCGTCGGCGCCGAAATAGCGGGCGGCGTGGATCTGGACTTCGTCGATGATGAAGTCCTTGCACAGCACCGGCAGGTGTGTGGTGGAGGCGACGGTGGCCAGGTGGTCGTAGTCGCCGCCGAAGCGGTCCGGCTCGCAGAGCACGGAGATGCCGCACGCGTAGCGGGAGTAGACGCGCGCGATGGCGCCGGGCTCGTAATGCTCACGGATCATGCCGAGCGAGGGCGAGGCCGACTTGCACTCCATGATGAAGCGGTTGCCACCCCGGCCGTCGGCACGGAGGGCGTCGTACAGGGAACGGGTGGACGGTGTGAGCGAGCTGAGGTCGACGTGGGCGATGCGGTCCCGGATCTCCGGGAGATGTCCGCGACGGCCCTCGACGATGCTCTCCAGAACGGTGGGCAGCTTAGACACTGTAATCAGTCCCCTCATGAGTGGTGATCCAGTTCTGGACTGTACCGTCCTCCAGCAGGCGCAGAGCCAGATCGGTACCCTCGCGGAGACTGTCCGCGCGGGAGTTGAGGTAGAACATCGCGCCCGCGTTCACGGCGACGGCGTTGCGGTGCGCGACCGGGCCCGTGCCGTCGAAGATGGCGCGCATGTGACGGGCGTTCTCCTCGCCGTCACCGCCGACGAGATCTGCCAGCGAGCACGTCTCGACGCCGAGGTCCGCAGGCGTGATCTCGTAGGTGGTGATCTCCCCGTCCTCCTGAAGCTCCCACACGGTGGTGGTGCCGTGGACGGCGATCTCGTCGGTGCCGGCGCCGTGGACGACCAGCGCGCGGGAGCGGCCGAGTTCTCGGAACACCTCGGCGAGCATCTGGCCGTGGGCCGGGTTGGCCACGCCCATGATCTGGAACTCCGGACGCACAGGCGACAGCAGCGGGCCGAGCACGTTGAAGAGGGTCGGCAGCTTCAGCGCCTTGCGCACAGGCTGGGCGTGGGCGATCGCCGGGTTGTACGCCGGGGCGAAGAGGAAGGTGAAGTTGGAGGCCTCGAACTGGCGGAGAGCACGGTCCGGGTCGAGGTCCAGCGGGATGTTGAGTGCCTCCAGGACGTCGGCGGAGCCGGACCTGGAGGAGACGGAACGGTTGCCGTGCTTGACCACCTTGAGTCCGCCCGCGGCAGCCACGAGGGAGGCGCCGGTGGTGATGTTGATGGTGTTGGCTCCGTCGCCACCCGTGCCGGCGGTGTCGAGCACCCCCTCCCCCGGCACCGGGAAGGGACGGCCTGCGTTGAGGAAGGCCTTGGCTGCGCCGGCGATGTCGGCGAAGGTCTCGCCGCGGGTGCGGATCGTCGCCAGGAGGGCGGCGATGTGGACGTCGTCGTACTCACCGATCGTCATCGGGGTGAAGACCTCGGCGGCCTCCTCGACGGTCGGTGCCTTATTGTCCAGGAACCGCAGCAGGGTCTGGAGCGTATCGGGGTTGGTCACGGGAGGGTCCTTTCGCTGAGCAGATGCTCGACGCAACGGTTGAGGATGATGGGGCCCGACGGGCTGAGCACGCTCTCGGGGTGGAACTGGAGGCCGATGGCCCGGTTCATGGCGGCGGCCATGACGACGTCGCCGATCGCGGTGTCCGTTGTGGCCAGCACCGATACTCCGGCGGGTGCCGCGACGCAGCCGAGGGAGTGGTAGCGCGCGACCGGGACGAGGCGGCCGACCTCGCCGGGGATTTCCGCGTCCACGGCCAGACCCGCGAACACCGGGGAGTCGACACCGGCGTCAGTGAGTTCCATCGGCAGGGAGACGCCGTGCACGGGACCGCAGGGTTCGACCGTGCCGCCGTGGTGCTCGATGAGCGCCTGGAAGCCGAGGCAGATGCCCAGGAGGGGGATCCGGCCCAGCGTGGCGTCGATGAGTTCCATCATGTGGCCGGCGTCCGCCGGGTAGCCCGGTCCGGGCGAGAGGCAGATGAGGTCCGGCTCCGCGGCGAGGATGTCCTCGACGGCGACGCTGTTGCGGAACACGGTGCACTCGTGGCCGGCCTCCGCGAAGGCGTCGACGAGGTTGTAGACGAAGCTGTCGTGGTTGTCCACGAGCACGATGTGGGTCATCGGATGACCTCCAGGGTCGAGTCGGCGGCGAGCGCGATGGCGTTGAGAACGGCGTAGGCCTTGTGCAGGGTCTCGTCGGCCTCGGACTGCGGGCTGGAGTCGCGCACGACACCCGCACCGGCCTGCACGTGGGCGACCCCGTCCTGGACGAAGGCGGACCGGATCACGATGCAGTTGTCCATCGTGCCGTCCCCCTTGAGGTAGCCGACGGCACCGCCGTAGGAACCACGGCGCTGCTTCTCGACGCCCCGCAGCAGCTCCATCGCCCGGATCTTCGGCGCCCCCGACAGGGTGCCCATGTTCATGCACGCCCGGTAGGCGTCGAGGGCGTCCAGCGACGGGTCGAGGGTGGCGGTCACCCGCGAGACGAGATGCATGACGCGGGAGTAACGGTCCACCTGGAGGAGATCGGCGACGCGGCGGGTGGCGGGGACGGCGACGCGGGCGAGGTCGTTGCGGGCCAGGTCGACGAGCATGGTGTGCTCGGCGATCTCCTTGGCGTCGGTGCGCAGCTGCAGTTCCATGCGGATGTCGAGCTCGTCGTTGATTGAGCCGTCCGGGTTCATGCCGCGCGGGCGGGTGCCGGCGATCGGGTAGAGCTGCACCTCGCGGGTCTCGGCGTCGAACTTGAGGTTCGACTCCGGGGAGGCGCCGAACAGCTCGAAGGGACGACCGTTCGTGCCGGTGCCCCGCTGGTAGAACATGTACGGGCTGGGGTTGGTCTCGCGGAGCTGACGGTACGCGGCGAAGGCGTCGGGGCAGGGTGCGGTGAAGGTGCGGGCGGGGACGACCTGGTAGATGTCGCCGTTGTGGATGTGCGCCTTGAGGTCCTCCACGTGGGCGCAGAACTTCCCGTCGTCGATGGTGGTCTCGACACGCAGCACGTCCTCCGGGTGGTGCTCGACGTCGTAGCCGGGGACCTCGGCGTCGATGAGCGCGGCCAGTTCCGCGATGCGCGCCTCGAGGTCGGCCGCGTCGGTGAAGGTGACACCGGTGAGCTGTGCGGTCTGGTCCTCGTGGTTGATGTGCAGGACGATCTCCGCCAGGACGAACTGGTAGTCGGGGTACGTGTTGGACCCCTCCCCCACCGGCGGCAGCTCCTCGAAGGTCTCGAGGAAGTCGAAGGCGATGCCACCGGCCAGCAGCGGCAGGGTGTCGGTGCGGTAGCCGGCGTCACGGGTCAGGGCACGCAGTGGCTCGACGGGGCTCACGGCGGTGAGGCGTGCGCGCTCGTCGACGGCGTCCGTCTGCGGGAATGTGAAGGTGTCGCGGCCGTAGTCGGCGAGCTGTCCGTTGAGCTTCTCGACGATCACCTCCCCCGACGGGGTCAGCGCCTCCGCCTGCACCGTGTGACCGCTGCACGTCAGGCGCACGGAGGAGGTGAGCACGGCCATCGACGAGATGCCGGACTTGGTGGTGATGTCCGCGGATTCGAGGAGAAGGGAATCCGGGGCGGCCGTGCCGCCGATGTGGGCGAACAGACCGGAGGCGTCAGGGTGATAACGGACATCCCTGGTGACGATGTTCGGGGAGCTCATACGGGCCTTTCGGTGGGAGTGTGCCCCGCAGGCTCGACCGTCAAAAAAGGCCCGCGGCGCTTCATGGGAAGCAGGCGGGCCGGAAGGAATAGACGTGGCACGCCGTTACGCGCGCCACCACCACTGGGTGTTCGTCATGTTCTTCACAGAAGGAAACGTTAATGCTCAGGAGTGGTCTCCGCAACCCATCCGTGCGATCTTCAGGCCTTGTCGGCCTCGGAGGCGGCCTTCCGCAGGGCGGTGAGGTCCACGGCGGGGGTCTCGGCGGGGGCACCGCAGTTGCAGTCCTGGCCGCAGCCGCCGGCGGAGTGGTCGTCGTCGGCGTCGTGAAGCGAGGCGATCCGGGAGCCGGCGTTGGCACCGAGGGAGAGGGCGACCAGCGCGATGATGATGGTGAACACCGTGAAGATCCACATCCAGCCCCCGGAGACGAGTCCGATCATCCCGCCGAAGAGCAGCGCCACACCGCCGAAGGTCCAGATCGGGCCGGCGGCGGCGTGTGCCGCCTCCCACGCCTCCTGTGACTTCCGCACCTCCGGCACGCGCAGACCCACGATGGAGTTGCCCGGCAGTTTCCGCGCCCAGGACAGCACGCCGAAAAGAATGAGCAGTACAGCGAGAATGATGAGGAACATGGCCACGAAGATCATGAGGCTGAGTCTATCCCCTGCCCCGATGAGCGGTACATTTCGACCATGGACTTCAAGCGCCTCTCCTCCTCACTGCTGTTCCGGGTGATCGTCGCGATCATCCTGGGCATTGTCTGCAGCCTCTTCTTCCCGGACTGGCTGGCCCGGATCTTCGCCACGTTCAACAGTCTCTTCGGCGGTTTCCTCGGCTTCTTCGTCCCCGTCCTCATCTTCGCGCTGATCACCCCGGCCATCGCCGGGCTGGGTCGGGGTGCGGGCAAGTGGCTGGGCATCACCACGGGCATCGCCTACCTGTCGACGATCTTCTCGGGCATCCTCGCTTACGTCGTCTCCCGCGCCGTGTACCCGTGGCTGCTCTCCGGGCAGGAGGAGGTGCAGGCCGCCGACCCGGGTGAGGGAGCTCTGGCCCCCTACTTCGAGATCCAGATGTCCCCTCCCTTCGAGGTCATGACCGCGCTCCTGCTGGCCTTCGCCGTGGGGCTGTCGATGACCGCCGTGAAGTCGGACACCCTGTACAAGGGTTCCCGCGACCTGGAGCGCGTGGTCATGAAGGTGATCTCCGCCTTCATCATCCCGCTGCTGCCGGTGTTCATCTTCGGCATGTTCCTGTCGATGGGCATGAACGGCACCCTCATGGACACGATTCTCGCCTTCGGCAAGGTGCTGCTGCTGTCGGTGGGCATGACGTTCGTGTTCCTGGCGATCCAGTTCACCGTGGCCGGCCTGATCGCAGGGCAGAATCCCTTCCGTGCCTTCCGGACCATGCTGCCCGCCTACGCCACCGCACTGGGTACCTCCTCCTCCGCAGCGACGATCCCGGTGACCTACGCCTCCACGGTGCGTAATCACGTGGACGTCAACGTCGCCGGTTTCGTCGTCCCGCTGTGCGCCACGATCCACCTGGCCGGCTCGATGATGAAGATCGGCCTCTACGCCTTCGCCATCGTCCACATGGCGGGTATTGACGTCTCCGTGGGCCTGGCCCTGGGCTTCATCCTCATGCTGGGCGTCACCATGATCGCTGCGCCGGGCGTGCCGGGTGGTGCGATCATGGCGGCCGTCGGTCTGCTCAGCTCGATGCTCGGCTTCACCGACGCGCAGGTGGCGCTCATGATCGCCGCCTACATCGCGGTCGACTCCTTCGGTACCGCCGCGAACGTCACCGGTGACGGTGCGATCGCGATGATCGTGAACAAGTTCGCCAAGGGCAGGATCCCGGCGATCGTCTCCGAGGACGGCTCCTCCGGTGAGGAGCGGCAGAACCTCGACGCCGCCATCAGCTGATCTTCGGCACCTTACGCCGGGCGCGGTCCCCCACCGGGGACCGCGCCTTCTGTCATTCCCGGTCCCGGCCGATGTCCAGATACCGGACGTTCGGATGGTCCGTGCACTCGGTCGGGCCCTCCGGGTCGGCATACAGTAGGACCATCTCCTTGTAGTGGACGCGAAGCAGATTCACGGAGGTGTAGAAGACCGGGCAGCCGGAGGAGTGGGGACTGGACTGCAGGGCGATCGCCTGCTCGTGGAAGGCACGGACCTGTTCGGGGTCGTGGTTCCACATTCGGTGGACGGCGCCGTCCATCTCGAAGGTGAGCCATTGTTCGTCATGGCCGAGGACGCAGATCTTCTTGATCTCCCCCGGCCGTGTGCAGGACAGCCTCGCCTGAATGTAGTGGACGTTGTGGCCGCGTGCATAAGAGGTGCACTTCATAGGATTTCTCCTGTTCATCGCATGTTTCCCGACGTCGTCATCCGCGACGCGGGCCGATCGTTCCCCGGGCACCGTTGTGCGAGACACGGTTGCCAGTCAGCCGATCGGGGGTGAGGCTGAGCTTCTGGATCGTGGGGCCCACCCTAGCAGCATGCAGACCAAGCTGTCTACTCAGGGGCGGTTATCATGTGCCCCATGAAGGACATAGCCTCCGTTCACGATGTCGCCCCCGGCGGCACCCTGCTCCTCGACGACGGTCTTCTCCTCGTCCGCGATCTCGCCGGCGACTTCCACGTCATCGAGGACCGCTGCCCCCACGTCGGCTGGTCCCTGTCGACGGGCACGCTGCACGAGGACGCCGTCATCGAGTGTCCGCTGCACCACGGCCTGTGGTGCCTGCGCAGCGGCGCTCCGGTGCGTTACCCGGCCCGTGTCCCCATGGTGGTGCATGGCGTGGAGGTCCGGGAGGGCAGGGTCCTCCTGCGTGACCGGGACTGAAGATCATTCGTTGCGCGGCCCGCGGGGGCCGAAGTCGAACTCCGCTGTGAGCGGTCCGAAGGAGCGCAGTCCCTGCGGGGCATCGAAGGGGTCCAGGTGCAGCTCCACGAAGGCGCCGTGGGGGGCGTCGGCGAGCTCGGTGAGAATGTCCTCCAGCTCCCCTTCCGTGCGTGCGGAGTAGGAGGCCATGGTGGTGTCCGCCCTGAACACCGCAGGGAGGGCGCCGTAGTCCCAGCCCTGGATGTCGTTGTACTGCCGGTCCATGCCCAGGATGTAGCGCTCGATCGTGTAGCCGCGGTTGTTGACCAGGAAGATGATGGGCGCGAGATCCTCCCGCAGGATGGTCGAGAGCTCCTGCGCTGTCAGCTGGAAGGAGCCGTCACCGATGAAGAGCAGGTGACGACGCCCGGGGGCCGCGAGCTGCGAGCCCAGCAGAGCCGGAAGGGTGAAGCCGATCGAGCCCCAGATCGGCGAGTTGATGTACTGGGCACCCTCCGGGAGCGGCTGCGGGCCGAGGCCGATGTTGGAGGTGCCCGCCTCGGCGATGACCACGTCACCCTCCCTCATGAAGCCGACCATCCGCGGCCAGAGACGGTCCTGCGTCAGCGGGGCCTCCGGACGGATGTCCGGGACCGTGGGCGTGGGGAATTCCGGGCCGTCCTGCGGATCGCGGTGGGGCAGGCGCTCGAGGAGGACGTCGAGAAGCTCCAGGGTGTTGATGCCGACGAAGTATTCACCTCTCACTGAGACGTGCTGGTCGCCGAAGTTGATGATCGACGACTCCGGGAGCGCGTGCGTGAAGGAGCCGGAGTTGACCTCGATGAAGCGGGGGTTGGTCGTGATGAGGCAGTCCGAGGACTCGACACGTTCCTGCACTCCGGGGGCGGAGGCGGCGCCGTTGTAGGTGCCGAGGAACAGCGGGTGCCGTTCCGGCAGGATCGCCTTACCGGACGTGAGCTGGGAATACGGCAGCTGGAAGCGGTCGATGATCGCGCGGAACTGCGCCGTGAAACCGTGCCGGTCAGTGTCCTGGTCGACGAGGAGCACGGGATTCCGGGCGGTGGTGAGGTACTCGAGGACGGTGTCGGCCGCCGCGGCGAGACGCTCCCGGTCCGAGGTCGCGAGCGAGGTGTCGAAGGGCACGTCAGGCACCTGGATCTCCAGGTGGGTGATGTCGGAGGGGATCTGGATGTGGACCGGCCGCTTCTCCCGGAGGCAGAGACGCAGCGTGCGGTCGATCTCGTCGACGACGTTCATGACCGACAGGCGGACGGCGGCCGCGGTGAAGTGCGAGATCGAGTCCAGCATGTTGTCATAGTTGCCGTCGGCGAGGGTGTGGTGCAGCTGCCAGCGGTGCTCCGTGGCGTACTGGGGAGGGGCACCGGCCAGCGAGACCACGGGGACGTGCTCGCACCGGGCCCCCGCGATGCCGTTGAGGGCGGAGAGCTCCCCCACCCCGTACGTGGTGAGCAGGGCACCCACCCCCCGCTGCCGGGCGTAGCCGTCGGCGGCGTAGGCGGCGTTGAGTTCATTGCACGTGCCGACGAACCGGATCCCCTCATGCTCCTCCACCTGCTCGAGGAAGCTGAGGTTGAAATCCCCGGGGACGCCGATGATTTCCTCGATGCCGATCGCGTGGAGGCGGTCGAGAATGAACTTTCCGACGGTGGTCGTGTACATGCGTGTCTCCTGGTTGCTGGGCCGGAACTGGAAATGTGATGTAGGTCAAGTCCTGTGTCCGATTGTCTCCGGGTGTGTCCGCGCTTGTCATCAGACAACTGTGAGAACTAGGTTCGACATATGTCGCAAGCCCGGTCGCCCTATCTGGGCGCCATCCAGGAACTCGTGGACGACATCGCCGAGCGGCTCGGTCGTTCCGTTGAGGTGGCCACCCCGTCGATCTCCGTCATCTGCGCCAGCGCGCAACTCGGCCCCATTGACCAGCATCGCGCCGAGTCCATCCTCACCCGCACCCCGCCCCGCGGTCCGCTCCCCTGGCTCCTGGGCTTCGGGATCCTCGAGGCCACCGAACCCGTCAGAGTGCCCGCCAACGAGGAGTACGGCCTGCTCCCCCGCCTCGTCTGCCCCCTGTGGGTGGGCTCCCGGCTCTACGGACACCTCTGGGTGATCGACGACCCTGTGGTCACACCGGAAGAGGAGGCGATCCTCTCTCCCTACCTCCTGCGGTTGGCGGACCTCGTCCACGACCACGACTCCTTCCGTGACCGGCGCGCCCTGGCCGAGGAGATCCTCGCGGATGTCCCCGGAGCCCTGGACCGTGCCCGGGCCGACGGGGACCTCCCGACCGGAAGACCCCTGGTCATCCACTCCTTACTGTGTGCGGAGGAGGGTGTGCTGCTGCGTCGGTTGGAGACCGCCCTCAACCGTTCCTCCGTGCAGGGGTCTCTCGCGCTGGCGGTCGGAGACCGTTCGCTGGTGCTCATCGGCGGTTCACTCCGGGAGATGGAGGCCCTCGCCTCCGTATACGGCATCCACCCGGTGGCGCGGGGATCGGCCGCCGTGGACCCGGCCGGGGGCGTCAACTCCGCCCTCACCCGCGCCCGATTCTTGGCCGACGTGGCGCAGCTGCTCGGTGTCGACCACATGGACTGGGACTCCGCCGGGGCCTGGCGGGTACTCCTGGGCTGGGAGCTCAGCGACGCGACCGTCCGGGCCCTCGTGCCTGAGCTGCAGACGCTGCTGGCCACCGGCGTGGGCGAGAAATTCTGGAGGACGCTGCTCGCCTACCTCGACAACGCCCGCAACACGAACACCACCGCGGCTCAGCTGTACATCCACCGGGCCACCCTGCACTACCGGCTGGAGCGGGTGCGTGAGATCCTCGGCCCCGACGTCACCGAGGACGGGTGGCGGGCCACCATGCTCCACATCGGCCTGCGCCTGCATGCCGCGCTGGAGGCGGCGCGGTAGGCCCGGCTACTTCCCGTCCCGGCGCAGGGTGGCGATGTGGATGGTCACGCCGAGTGCGATGAGCGGCAGGATGACCGCCGGAATGGTGCGCCCTGACCAGGCGAGATAGCCCGCAGAGAGCACGATGCTCAGCCACAGCATGACGATGGTGCGCACCTTGTGGGCGCGCGTCATCGTGGCGTTGTTGTAGTTGCTGATGTACTCGCCCAGGACGGGGTGGTTGACCAGGTAGGTGTGCAGGCGTTCTGAACTGCGTGCGAAGCAGAACGCGCTGAGCAGCAGGAACGGGGTCGTCGGCAGGAGCGGCAGGACAATGCCGATGACCCCCAGAACCAGGCTCACCGATCCGACCGCGACAAGGAGCGGTCGCAGCATCAGCACACCAGCCGTACCATGCGCTCGTGGTGCATCGGCGGCAGACAGGCTGCCTCCTTGTCACCCCGGGCACCCCGGAAGGCCGTGAGCATGTCGATGTCGTGGTCCGCGGTGATGCGGCCGGGGACCACGACTCGGAAGTGGGTGCCGCACCGGCCGAGTCCGCTGAAGGTGCGCACCCACCCCTTCTCCCCCAGCCAGCCGGCGAAGGTCCGGCACGGCTGCCTCACGACGGAGACCTCCAGCTCAGCAGTGCCGACGCGCTCCCGCTGGTTGATGAGCAGCGTCGACAGATCGATGCCGGACGTGGTGCGGTTCTCGCCGAAGGAGCCGTCGGGGAGTCCGTGTCCCGGGTGTTCCTCCCAGTGGTCGAGTTCCTCTCGTGCGAAGGCGTACACCGCCTTCTGCGCACCACCATGGTGTTTCGTGTCGCCGACGGTGTCCCCCACGACGCCGGGACCGTCACCGTAGAACGGGCCCGGGGTGCACATCTCGAGGAAGGGCACCGGATGCTTGTCGATGTCGCTCACCCGGTCCGCCCCACCGGGATCCGGACGGGGAACAGCGAGGTTCGTGGACAGGACGTACGGGAGCATGCTGTCAGTCTAGGCTGGTGCTCATGGAGTACAAGGTGGTGGAGATCCGTGAGGGACTCATCGGTGGCAAGTTGTCCGGCAAGAAGCTGGAGAAGATTCTCAATGAGCACGCCCGGGAGGGCTGGCTGTACAGGTCGATGACGTCCGTGGACGTCAAGGGTCGCGTCGGGCCGGGCGGTGTCGACGGCCTCCTCGTGGTGTTCGAGCGCCCCAACTAGCCTCAACCGTGTGTTTCCGGGGGCGCCTACTACACTGTTCAACCATGACGAACTCGAGTGATTCCACCCCTGCGTTCCGTTACACCCCTTCCCTGGCCAATGACATTGAGCGCAGCTGGCAGCAGTACTGGGTGGACAACGAGACGTTCAACGCCCCCAATCCGGTAGGCGATCTCGCCCCTGAGGACGGGCAGCAACTGCCGAAGGACAAGCTCTTCGTCCAGGACATGTTCCCCTATCCCTCCGGTGCCGGCCTGCACGTCGGACACCCGCTGGGTTACATCGCCACGGACGTCTACGCCCGTTTCCACCGCATGATGGGCAGGAACGTCCTGCACACGCTGGGTTATGACGCCTTCGGTCTCCCGGCTGAGCAGTACGCCATCCAGACGGGCACGCACCCGCGCACCACGACGATGGCCAACATCGAGAACATGCGTCGCCAGCTCGACGCCCTCGGCCTGGGACATGACCGCCGCCGTTCCGTCGCCACGACCGACCCGGAGTACTACCGCTGGACCCAGTGGATCTTCCTGCAGATCTACAACTCCTGGTTCGACGAGGAGCAGCAGAAGGCCCGCCGTATCGACGAGCTCATCCCGCTGCTCGAGTCGGGTGCCCTGCAGACGAAGGACGGGCGTGACTACAACGAGCTGAGCGATGTCGAGAAGCAGCAGGCCCTCGACGAGTTCCGCCTGGTCTACCGTTCGAACTCGATGGTCAACTGGTGCCCCGGCCTGGGCACGGTCCTGGCGAACGAGGAGGTGACGGCGGAGGGTCGTTCCGAGCGCGGCAACTTCCCCGTCTTCCGCAAGAACCTCTCGCAGTGGATGATGCGCATCACCGCGTACTCCGACCGCCTCATCGACGACCTCGAGCTGCTCGACTGGCCGGAGAAGGTCAAGTCCATGCAGCGCAACTGGATCGGCCGTTCCCGCGGTGCGGAGGTCGACTTCGATGCCTCCGGCCACACGATCCGCGTGTTCACCACCCGCCCCGACACTCTGTTCGGTGCGAGCTACATGGTGCTCGCCCCGGAGCATGAGCTTGTCGACGTCCTCGTGGCCGACTCCTTCCCCGAAGGCACCGACGAGCGCTGGACCTACGGCGCTTCAACACCTGTTGAGGCAGTTCAGGCGTACCGCCAGGCCATCGCCGCCAAGTCCGATGTCGAGCGGCAGGAGAACAAGGACAAGACCGGCGTGTTCCTCGGCGCCTACGCCACCAACCCGGTCAACGGCGCACAGATCCCGGTGTTCATCGCGGATTACGTCCTCACCGGCTACGGCACCGGCGCCATCATGGCCGTCCCGGCGCACGACGACCGCGACTACGAGTTCGCCACCGTCTTCGGCCTGCCGATCCTCGAGGTCGTCTCCGGCGGCAACATCGCCGAGGCTGCCTGGACCGGCGACGGCACCCTCGTGAACTCCGCCAACCAGGACGGCCTCGACATCAACGGCCTGAACAAGACCGACGCCATCGAGCGCACCATCGCGTGGCTCGCGGAGGAGGGGAAGGGTGTAGAGAAGATCCAGTACAAGCTGCGCGACTGGCTGTTCGCCCGCCAGCGCTACTGGGGCGAGCCCTTCCCCATCGTCTACGACGCGCAGGGACAGGCCCACGCGCTGCCTGAGTCGATGCTGCCCATCGAGCTGCCCGAGGTCGAGGACTACAAGCCGGTCTCCTTCGACCCCGAGGACGCCGACTCCGTACCCCAGCCCCCGCTGGCCAAGGCGAAGGGGTGGGTCGAAGTCGAACTCGACCTGGGTGACGGCCCGCAGACCTACATCCGCGACACCAACGTCATGCCGCAGTGGGCCGGTTCCTCCTGGTACCAGCTGCGCTACATCGACCCGAACAATGATGACGCGCTCGTCGACATCGAGAACGAGCGTTACTGGACCGGACCGCAGTTCGAGGGCGACTGCGGTGGCGTCGACCTCTACGTCGGCGGCGTCGAGCACGCCGTGCTGCACCTGCTCTACTCCCGTTTCTGGCACAAGGTCCTCTACGACCTGGGCCATGTCACCTCCGTCGAGCCCTACCGTCGCCTGTACAACCAGGGTTACATCCAGGCCTACGCCTACACCGACGCCCGCGGTGTCTACGTGCCGGCGGAGGAGGTCGAGGAGAAGGACGGCAAGTTCTTCTACAACGGCGAAGAGGTCACCCAGGAATACGGAAAGATGGGCAAGTCCCTGAAGAACTCCGTCTCCCCGGACGACATCTGCGACAACTACGGTGCCGACACCCTGCGTGTCTATGAGATGTCCATGGGTCCGCTCGACACCTCCCGCCCGTGGGCGACCAAGGACGTCGTCGGTGCGCAGCGCTTCCTGCAGCGCCTGTGGCGCCTGGTGGTCAACGAGGAGACCGGTGACGCGCTCACCGCGGACCTGCCGCTCACCGACGAGGACAACAAGCAGCTCCACCGCACCATCGAGGGTGTGCGTGACGACTACGGTCACCTGCGCGTCAACACCGTCGTGGCCAAGCTCATTGAGTACGTCAACTACCTGACCAAGACCTACCCGGACGCCGTGCCCAACGCTGCTGTCGAGCCGCTGGTCATCATGGTCGCCCCAGTGGCCCCGCACATCGCGGAGGAGCTGTGGAAGCGCCTCGGTCACACCGGCACCGTCGCCTTCCGGGACTTCCCGGACTCCGACGAGAAGTGGCTGGTCGACGACGAGATCGAGCTGCCCGTCCAGATCAACGGCAAGGTCCGCGCCCGCGTCATGGTCCCGGCCGACGCTGACCAGGATGCTGTCGTCGCCCGTGTCCTCGAGGAGCCGCGCATCGCTGAGGCGGTCGCCGGTAAGAATCTGATCAAGCAGATCGTGGTGCCGGGCCGCATGGTCAATCTGGTGGTGAAGTAGCCGCGAGAGCGGGGAGTGCGCAGCTGCGCACTCCTCAGGGTCTCTCACCTGGGGAGATGTCGTCAAAGGTGTCCTGGTGCTCCCAGACATCGAGAAGTTCCTCGTCCCCCTTCGGCACCGGGCCGTGGGAGTAGTTGTCGGAGTGCTGCCCCATCGCCGAGTCCCGGACTGCGGGCCCGTTGTCCACGGAGGTGTAGGACTCTCCGCCGGGGAAACGGAACCGCAGCAGACTCGGGTCGATCTCGTCCGGCACGATGACCAGTTCCCCGTTGGAGACCATTGCGTGGTGCCTGGAGCACAGGGGGATGAGATTCTCGAGGTCCGTCGTACCACCTGATGCCCAGGCGAGGATGTGGTGGAATTCGAGCCAGCGCGTGTGGTCGCAACCCGGGGTGGCGCAGCAGTGATTCCAGCGGGTGAGCAGAGCCTTCTCCTGGGCACGGTTGAGCAGGCGGGAACTACGACCCAGGTGGAGGATGCGTCCGCGTGCGTCGCGGACCTGCACCGCGAGAAAACCGTTGATGATGCTGCGCAGCAGGTCCGGGGCGGTGGCGCCGGGGTGGCCGGGGAGCCGGGCGCGGTCATCGGCGTCGATGATGATGTTCACCTGTGCGCCCGGGGCCGTCGTCTTTGCCTCCGGGTTGGTCCGGGCCAGGTGACAGAGGCTGAACAGGGCTCCGACGAGGCTGGTGCCGGTGGGCGAACCGAACCGCGTGGAGGAGGAGTCCGGGCCTTCGACCTCCTCCCCGCCCATCGCCAGTTCAGCGGCCTTGAGAGCGGCGAGGAACTCGGCCCCACGCTCGGCATCGAGTGATCCCCAGAATCTCAGTCCACCGTTCTCGTCGTCGATGGTTACTGAGAGCCGGTTCTGCGCCTTCCGGGAGTGACCGTCGGCGCGCGGGTGGCTGGCGAGCAGAGTCTCCAGTTCGGCCAACGGGTGCGCGAGAGCCAGGGCGACCAGTTCCGGCTCCTTCTCGACGGTCAGGAACGGCAGGAGGAAACGCACCTTGGAGTAGGAGAGAGATCCTTCCGAGAAGTGACGGGTGAGTAACGGGAAGGCACGGAGCGCGCGGCCGACCCGGAGGTACTCGAAGACGGTGCGCCGGGACAGGTCCTGAGTGCGCACGACCCAGGAGGCGGTGCCGGAGGAACCACCCAGCCCACGGCGGTCGAACTCGGCGAGGTGAAGGATGAAGGCGGCCTTGTGGCGGGTGAGGTGGCGATGGGCGTGGGAGATGGAGGTGGTCAGCTGGTGGTCGGTGAGTGTGGACGGCTCGGTGAGTGTGGCGAGCAAGGATTCCCCCGGAAGTCGAATTGGTGTTCGATCACGGCCACCGTAACAGGCATCCCGGACATATGGTCTCGAAAGGCTGTATTCGCAGGTCCGGGGGCAAAATAGAGCGCAGCTGCGCACTATTGTCGAGGCTCGCCGGGGCCCTGAGGGGCGGATGCCCCTCAGCGTGGCCTGTGAAGCCCCTGGGGGTATCACCTTGCGAGCGTCGGAGGGCCCTGTTAATGTCTGAAATCATCATACCCCCCGGGGTATCTCCATTAATCTGAAACAGAAGGAATCCCACCGTGATCAGGAATCTCGGAGAGAAGTACTCGCCCCTCTATTTCCTCGCCGCCCTCGGTTTCGGCGGCATGGCCGTCTTCTTCTTCATGGCCTTCATGCACATCACTCCGCACCCGGAGACCCCGATGCCGACCTTCGAGTCCATCACCAGCGCCTACGCCAACGGTGACTCGTTCATGCGCTCCGCCATCATCGTCGGCTACATCGGCATGATCGCCATGCTCTCCACCCACATCGGACTGCTGGTCTGGAACTTCCGTGAGTTCAACCAGTTCAAGCAGACCGAGGCGTACCAGACCCTCAAGTCCACCAACGCCGAGGTCACCCTCATGGCCATCCCGCTGACCCTCGGCATGACCATCAACGGCGCCTTCGTCGCCGCCCTCGCCCTTGTCCCGGGCCTGTGGAGCATCATCCAGTCGCTCATGCCGCTGGCCCTGCTCGCCTACGGCGCCGTCGGTATCCTGGCACTGGTCATCATGACCAACTACCTGCGTCGCATCATCGGCGGCGGCTTCTCCTTCGAGGCCAACGGTGGCCTCAACCAGCTCATCGCCGCGTTCTCCATGTCCATGGTCGCCGTCGGCTTCGGGGCTCCCGCCGCCATGGGCACCAACCCGCTCATCGTCATGATCGGCGTCGCCGGCTCCATGTTCTTCGGCTTCATTTCCGCCCTGCTGTTCGGAGTCTTCCTCGTCGCAGGCGTCATGAGCATCATGCAGTACGGCCTGGCCCTGCCGAACTCCGCCACCCTGTGGCTCGCCGTCCCGATCCTGACCCTGTACTCCATCACCGTCCTGCGTGACCGCCACGGCATGCAGACCCTCACGGACGCCGGCCCGGCCGGCCCGCAGGAGCACGCACAGTCCTCCGTCGGCATCCTGCTCTTCCTCACCTTCATGATCCTCGCGCAGACCGCCTTCATCGGCCTCGGCTTCGTCGTCATGCGCTCCAACGGCTTCTTCAAGAAGTTCGTCCTCTCCCGTGAGGAGATCTCCCCGGTCGCCTTCACCCTGGTCTGCCCGGGTGTCGGCATGTCTGTCCTGACGATGTTCTACATCAACACCGGCCTGGTCCAGAACGGCCTGATCGAGAAGTTCTCCGGCACCTACTACGCCGCACTCCTCTTCCCGGCCGCGATCGCGGTCGCCACCCTGTGGCTCGCGTTCACCCTGTTCCGCAACCAGCTGTCCTCCGCCAGCAAGTTCGCCCAGGAGCAGAAGGTCCTGGTCAACGCCTAACAGACCCCCGCACACGCGGCGCCCGGCTCCGGCCGTGCGCCGCGTCGGCGATTCACGGCCCGACAGCCACCACGGTCCGTCCACGGCGCTGACCGGTCATGAGTTCCTCACCGGCGGCGGCGACCTCCTCCAGGGGAACCGTGCTGCTCAGCCCGGCGAGGACGTCCACGTCCAGAGCGTCGGCAAGCAGCGCCCACGCGCGCTCCCGTAACGCCAGCGGTGCATCCACCGAATTGATGCCCACCAGCTTCACCCCCCGGAGAATGAAGGGCAGGACGGTCGCGGGCAGGTCGGGGCCCTGCGCCAGGCCGCACGCGGTGACCGTACCGCCCCACTCCGTCTGAGCACATGCGTTGACCAGCGTGTGGGAGCCGACACAGTCCACCACACCGGCCCAGCGGGCCTTCTGCAGCGGGCGGCCGGGCTCGGACAGTTCTGCCCGGTCGATCAGCTCCCCTGCCCCCAGCTCACGCAGCCAGGCGCCGTGCTCGTCGGTACGCCCGGTGGCGGCCACGACGTCGTAGCCGAGGGTGGCCAGCAGATGTACCGCGAGGGACCCGACCCCTCCTGTCGCGCCCGTGACCAGCACCTCTCCCCCGCTGATCCCCTGTTCCCGGAGTGCCGCCACGGACAGGGCTGCCGTGAAACCGGCGGTGCCGATCGCCGCCGCCTGCCACGCGTCGAAGGCGGAGGGCACATGCACGGTCGCCTCCGCGGGGACGCGCTGTCGGGTGGAGTAGCCGCCATGACGGAACTCCCCCAGTCCCCCACCGTTGGTGGTGACCAGGTCGCCCGGCGCGATACGTGGATCCTCCGAGGACACCACGGTGCCGACGGCGTCGATGCCCGGCACCAGCGGGTTCACCCGCATGACCCCGCGGTCGCCGCGCAGCGCCATGCCGTCCTTGTAGTTGAGGGAGGAGTGGGAGACGTCGACAAGCACCTCACCAGGGCCGAGGAACACCTCATCGGTGACAGTCGTGGACGTGCCGGCATCGGTACGGGAGACGAGCAGAGAGTGAGTCATGTCCCCACGATAGTTATCGTGGGGACCATGCGCAGGTTCACCTGGGTCGCCCTCGCCGCGTACACCGCGGTGATGGTCGCACTCACCATGTTCAAGGCCTTCTACCGGATCGGCTGTCTCTGGGACCCCGCCGTCCACCGGCACCGTGAACTGCGTCCGGTCCCCTTCGAGGACCTCCGTGAGGCGACCGGCTGGTTCCTGCCGGCCTTCGGCTACCTGGGCAACATCGCCTTCTTCATCCCCTTCGGGATCCTCGTGTACATGCTGCTCATCGACGCCCGCCGTCCCCTCCTCACCACCACCCTCGTGGGGTTGGCCGCCTCGGCGACCGTGGAGACGGCGCAGTACGTCTTCGCACTGGGTTACTCGGACATCGACGATCTGCTGATGAACACCCTGGGAGCGTTGCTCGGGGCCGTGGTCGCGCGGATGGCCGGCCCACGCTGGTACCGGGTGTGGATCGGCCTGGCGCTGCTGCTGGGGGTGGTGTTCGCGGTGCTCGTGGGGCTGGGGGAACGTCTCGGGGATCCGGACAAGGTGGTCCCCGCTTCCTGAGGCTCCACCTTGGAATTGCAGTAAGAAAAGGGCCGCTGCGCTGCTGCTGGCGGCAGCGTCGACGAGGATTTCGGCACCTGCGTGCAGCTGTCCCCGGGTCCCGTCGTGCGCATGTCCGGGGTCACGTACACAGCCCTCTGCACCGCCTCCGACACCATCGCGACGCCCACCGGAACCTCCATGATCGACCCCGGCACGTCCGGCGCGGACGTGGTCAATGTCGAGGCCGAGCCGACGTGCCTCCACCGCGCCAGCCACGGCCCGTTGACCACCGACCCGGTGCTGATCGGGCTCGTCCTCGGGGGTCTCCCCCGTTCGGAGGGGTGACCACTCCCCCGGTCTGCGGTCGGCCTGAAAGTGACACCGATCACGCCCTCGGGGGTAGGCTCGGATCCACCACCCAACACAGGAGGAAGCCCCATGTCCATCGTCGATGAGAAGGCCAGTCAGCTGCTCGCCCAGGCCTGCGCCACCGAGAACGGCCGCGCCGCGAAAATGCTGGTCAGCGATGGTCCGCTGCGGCAGACCGTCATCGCCCTCAGGAAGGGCACCGTGCTCCAGGAGCACAACTCCCCGCCCGCTGCCTCGATCTTCCTGTTCACCGGTGAAGTGAGTGTGGAGGGGCAGGAGAAGATCACGATCGGCGCCGGCCAGCTGATCACGCTCACCCACCAACGCCACTCGGTCAGCGCCCTCGAGGATTCCGTGTTCCTCCTCACCACCGTCACCAATGTCGCGGGGCAGGAGTCCCACTCCGGTCAGTCCTGACAGGCCGCCAGTACTCCGCGACGCTCGGAGAGGCCCCTGTCGGCGAAGGTGCCGTCGTAGAGGTCGACGACCGGATCGCCCGGGTGACCGGTGCGGAACTGGGCGGGCGCGCAGTCAGCGGCTCCGGTGGCTTCCGTGGACGGTCAGATGACCCGCCTCTCACGGGCCTCCGTGATCGCGGCCGTACGGGTGCCCACCCCCAGCTTCTGGTAGATGTGCACGAGGTGTGTCTTCACGGTCGCCTCCGAGATGAAGAGCATCCTGGCCAGTTCGCGGTTGCTGGCGCCGGTCTCCAGGGCCTGGAGGATCTCGATCTCGCGGGCGGACAACGCCTCGGTGGGGCGGCTGATGCGCTCGGCGAGGGCTTCGGCGACCTCGGGCGCGAGGGTGCGGCGGCCGGCGGCGGTGGCCACGACGGCGTCGTGAAGTGCCTGTTCGGGGGCGTCCTTGAGCAGGTAACCGAGGGCCCCGGCCTCGACGGCGGCCACGATGTCGGCCTGTGTGTCGTAGGTCGTGAGGATGAGCACCGGTGGACCACCTGCGGCGCGGAGCCGGCGGGTGGTGGTGATGCCGTCCATGCCGGGCATCTGGATGTCACAGACGACGACGTCGATGTCCTCCCGGGTGGCCTCGAGCGCGGCCGAGCCGTCGGCCCCCTCCGCCACGACGGTGATGTCGGGGAATCCGTCGAGGATGGTGCGCAGGCCGGCGCGGACGACGGGGTGGTCGTCGATGAGCATGACGCGGATCATGAGGGCTCCTTCGCAGAGGTCAGGGGTATGTGGACGGTGGCGGCCGTACCTGCGCCGGGGCCGTCGGACTCGATGAGCAGTTCTCCCCCTACGGCCGCCACGCGCGAATCCAGACCGCGCAGGCCGTAGCTGCGGTCGCCGGAGAAGCCGCGCCCGTCGTCGATGATGTCGAGGGTGACTTCGGTGTCCCACACGGCGTAGGTCACCACGGCGTGTGTTGCCCCGGCATGCTTCACGACGTTCGCCAGCAGCTCCCCCGCCGCCCTCGTCACCGCCCGGGCCACGGGCTCGGGCAGTTCGCGGTCCGTGTCGCCGGAGAGCTGCAGCTCGATGTTCAGCGGCTCCCCGAGAGCCTCCTGGCGGGCCAGGGTGCGGTCGATGAGATGACGCACGGCCACCGGCACCGGCTCCCCCGGGGCAGCCAGGTCGCGGACGAAGCGACGTGCCTCCCCCAGGCTGTCGGAGGCCTGGTCCTCGATGGTGCGGATCTGACGGAGGGCGGCGTCGATGTCCCCGCGTTCCAGGCTGCCGCGGACCGCGCGGCTGACCAGGACTATGGAGCTCAGTCCCTGGGCGACGGTGTCGTGGATCTCACGGGACAGGCGCTCCCGCTCCTCGAGGCGACCCGCCTGATGCTCGGAGGCGGCCAGCTCCTCCTGCGTGGCCCGCAGGTCATCGGCCACGGCCCGGTGGTGGGAGGCCTCCCGGTGCAGGGCCGTGTACGTCCGGTAGATGACCACCGCCAGCACCGTGCCGATAAGCGGCCCCACCGCCGAACCGGTCGTCCACTCCCCCGGGTGCAGCTGTGCGGGCACGAAGGCCGCGATGGCCCACAGCACCACCGCCGCCACCACGCCGACCGTCCGGGGCAGCAGGTGCAGGAACAACAGGATCAGCGGGAACAGCAGCCACACGAAGGTGATGGACACCGCCACCAGCGCGTGCCACAACACGGTCACCACGGCCAGCCACCACCACACGACTCCCCGCGGAGGGGTGGAGACGCTGTGCTCCCACACCGTGCCCACCACGTAGATCAGGGCCAGCGCCACCGTCAGCGGCAGCGCCGGGGTGCTCGTCGCGCGCGCCGGGTCCTCCCACAGGAACAGCACGAGGCCCAGGCCCAGCAGAAACGCGAAGAGCACGTGCAGGCCGACACGGAGGGAGCGGAGCAGGGTGATCACATCTCCGACCGTAGCCGCCACCCGGCTGAGCAGCCATCAACCAACTGGTTGAGTGGCATTTCGGGCAGCGGGCCGATGGATTGCGGGGCACGCGTCGGAAGGATGGGACGTACTGAAACAGAAAGGACCTCACATGTTCCTCGGTATCCGGGACATCGTCCACGCCCGCGGTCGCTTCGCGCTGATCGGTTCGGTCGTCGGACTCATCACCCTGCTGCTCGTCATGCTCACCGGACTGACCGGTGGCCTCGGCGCGGACAGCATCTCGTCCCTGCGCTCCCTCGAGGCCGACCGCGTGGTCTTCTCCTCGGAGGAGCCCTCGTTCACCGAGTCGCGTGTCACCGGGGCCGATGTCGCCGCCTGGGAGCAGGTGGACGGCATCACCTCGGTCCGCGCGCTCGGCACGATGCAGACCCGCATGGAGGCGGGGAGCACGCAGGCTGTCGCCGTGCTGGGCCTGCCTGATGCGGCCCCGGGGGCGGTGCTCTCGGAGTCGCTTCTCGACGCCACCGGGACCACCACCCCCGACACCGTCCTCCTCGGCGGCCAGGTGGTCCCCGTCGTCGGGACGACGGCCGACGAGCATTACTCCCACTCCCCCGTCGTGTGGGTCGACACCGCCACCTGGCAGAGCATCGCGCGCGACACCTCCGTCGGTACCGCCCTGCTCGTGGAGGGTGACGTGGACTGGGAGGCGGCGTCGGCACGCACGGGGATGACCGCCGTGACCCTGGCGGAGTCATATAACGGACTGGCCTCCTACCAGTCGGAACAGGGTTCGCTGCAGATGATGCAGGGCTTCCTGTACGGCATCTCCGCGCTGGTGACCGTCTCCTTCCTCACCGTCTGGACCATCCAGCGCACCCGTGACCTGGCCATCCTGCGCGCACTCGGTGCCACGCCGGGCTACCTGGTGCGGGATGCCCTGGGGCAGGCCGCGATCATCCTCGCCGTCGGCGTCAGCATCGGCGCGCTGGCCGGCTGGGCCCTGGGCACCGTCGCCGGGCAGGCCGTTCCGTTCGAACTCACACCGCTCACCGTCGCCGGCCCCGCCGTGGGGATCTGGATACTCGGCATCGCCGGCGCCTTCCTGGCCACCCGTCGGGTCGCCAAGGTCGACCCGCTCATCGCACTCGGAGGAAATGCATAATGTCCCTCATTCTTGACCACATCACCCTCACCTACCCCGACGGGGAGTCCACCGTCACTGCGGTCGATGACGTGTCGTTCACCGCACCTGCGGGGCAGATGACCGCCATCGTCGGACAGTCCGGCTCCGGCAAGTCGTCACTCCTCTCGGTCGCCGCGGGCCTGCTCGAGCCGACGTCCGGAAGCGTGCACGCCGACGGTTCCGTGGGCCTCATCTTCCAGCAGGCCAACCTGCTGGGTTCCCTCACCGTCCGCGAACAGCTGCTCATCACCGATCACATCCGTGGCCTGCGGGGGCGGGCCCTGCGTGCCCGCACCCCGCGTGCCGACGAACTCCTGGCCCGCGTCGGCCTCGCCGATTTCGGGCAGCGGCGCATGGGGCAGCTCTCCGGTGGCCAACGGCAGCGTGTGAACATCGCCCGCGCCCTCATGGGTGACCCCGCGGTCCTCCTGGCCGATGAGCCGACGTCCGCGCTCGACTCCGCACTGGCCCGCGAAATCATCGAGCTGCTCGCCGGGATCACCCGCGAATCCGGCACCGCCACCGTCGTGGTCACCCATGACACCACGCTTCTCGACGCCTTCGACCACGTCGTCGAGATGCGCGACGGCCGCCTCCGGGAGGCTCTCCCTGCGGGGACCGCGTGAGGATGCCGACAAGTCCTGCACCCTCGCTGAGGAACTGATCCGGAGGTGCGCACCCGCAATGGTCTGAACCGGCCTTTTGTGCTGCGGGGCGCATCCATCACGGGCTGCACCAGAGGATGGACCGCTTCCAGCATGGGATTCCCCCACTATCCTGTTCCGACCGGGGCGCCCGCGGAGGCACAGATCGGGTCGGAGAAATGACAAAGCACCGGGAGTGAGCGCGACACTGCCTCCCCGGTGCTTTGCCGGAATGTGGGATCTACGGCCTACTTGTTCCAGTTGGCGTAGATGGTGTTCTCCTTCTCGACGAGGGTCAGCACGTCGTAGGAGGCCACCAGCTCGTCATTCTGGTTGAACAGCTGGGCATCCCAGCAGACCTCACCGTAGGCGTCGGTGACGCGCGGGGTGATGCGCTTGGCGGTCAGCTCGATGCGGACGGAGTCGTCGTAGGTGACCGGGGTGATGAAGCGCAGGTTCTCCAGGCCGTAGTTGGCCAGGACCGGGCCCGGGGCGGGCTCGACGAAGAGACCGGCGGCCCAGGAGACCAGGAGGTAGCCGTGGGCGACGCGGCGCGGGAAGAACGGGTTGGCCATGGCGGCCTCCTCGTCGACGTGCGCGTAGAAGGTGTCACCGGTCTCCTCGGCGAACTCCAGGATCTCCTCGAGGGAGACGTGGCGCAGGTCAGAGGCGAACTGGTCGCCGATCTGCAGGGTGGCCAGATCCTTGCGGAACGGGTGCTCGGCCTTGCCTGCGTCGACGTCGGCGCGTGTGACCTTGTTGACCTTCGCACCGCGGACCCACTCGCCGGTGATCGCGGTCAGGTGGTCGGGGGTGCCCTGGATGGCGGTGCGCTGCATGTAGTGCTTGACGCCGCGGATTCCGCCGAGCTCCTCGCCGCCGCCGGCGCGACCCGGGCCACCGTGGACCAGGTGCGGGAGCGGGGAGCCGTGACCGGTGGAGGTCCTGGCGTCGTCGCGGTCGAGGAAGTGCAGACGGCCGTGGAACGCGCCGATGTTGTGGGCGTAGGTGGCGGCCAGCTCCGGGGAGTGGGTGATCACGGAGGCCACGAGGGAGCCCTTGCCGCGGGCTGCCAGGCGCAGGGCGTCGTCGGTGTCGGTGTAGCCGATGACGGAGACGACCGGACCGAAGGCCTCGACATCGTGGACGGCATCGGTGTCGGCGTCCTCGAAGGTGAGGATGGTCGGTGCGAAGAAGGCACCCTCGAGCTGGTCGGAACCGCCGAGGACGACCTTGCCACCGGCGGCGACGAGCGTGTCGACGGCGGCCGCGACGTCGGCACGCTGGTCAACGGAGACGAGCGGGCCCATGGTGGCCTCGCCGCTGCGCGGGTCACCGGGGACGATCTTGTCGTTGACGCGGGCTGCGAGGGCCTCGGCGACGGTGTCGATGAGTGCGTTCGGCACGATGGCGCGACGGACGGCGGTGCACTTCTGGCCGGCCTTGGCGGTCATCTCGACGAACAGCGCCTTGATGAAGGCCTCGAACTCGGGGGAGTCCTCGGTGACGTCCTCGCCCAGGATGGCGGCGTTGAGGGAGTCGGCCTCGGCGGTGAAGCGGACGCCGTTCTTCAGGACGTTCTCGTGGGAACGCAGGGTGGCGGCGGTGGCGGCGGAGCCGGTGAAGGCGACGTGATCGCGGAAGTCCAGGTGGTCCAGCAGGTCGCGGGCGGAGCCGGAGATGAGCTGCAGGGATCCCTCCGGGAGGATGCCGGATTCGATCATGAGTCGCACGGCGGCGGCGGTGACGTAGCCGGAGGGGGTGGCCGGCTTGACCAGGGTAGGCATGCCGGCGATGAAGGACGGGGCGAACTTCTCGAGCATGCCCCAGACCGGGAAGTTGAAGGCGTTGATCTGCACGGCGACGCCCGGGAGCGTGGTGTAGATGTGGGTGCCCAGGAAGGAGTTGTCGCGGGAGAGGACCTCGGTCGGGCCGTCGATGATGACGTGGCCGTTCGGGAGCTCGCGGCGTCCCTTGGAGGAGTAGACGAACAGCGTCTGGATGCCGCCGTCGATGTCGATGCCGTTGTCACGCTTGGTGGCGCCGGTCTTGTAGGCGAGCTCGTAGAGCTCCTCCTTGTGCTCGCCGAGGTAGAGGGCCAGCTCCTTGAGCTTCAGGGCGCGCTCGTGGATGGTCAGCTCGCGCAGGTTGCGCTGGCCGACCTCACGGGCGTACTCGATGGCGCCGGCCAGATCGAGACCGTCCGTGGAGACGGTGGCGACGATCTCGCCGGTGGAGGCGTCGGCGACCTCGGTTACGCGGGAGGGGTTCTCGGGGGTCACCCACGCGCCGGAGAGGTAGCTGGGGACGAGGGTGTCGGTGAGGGTGGACATCGGGGTCCTTTCCTGGGGTTGCATTTAGTGACCGAACGGACGGTCAGGATTTCAGGCCAGTATAATCAAGATCACATTTCTTACAAGGCCTGACGAGGAGAAAAGCATGGAACCGTGGACAATTGAACTGGGTGAACTGGACCGCAAGATGGGCGTCGAGGTGCTCGAGCAGTCCCCGGAGAGGGTTGTCGCCACCATGCCTGTCGACGGTAACCGGCAATCCCTGGGACTGCTCCACGGCGGTGCGATGGTCGCCATAGCGGAGGCCGTGGGCTCCTGGGCGGCCGTCATCCACGCCTCGACGATGGGGAAGGTGGCCGTCGGTGTGGACATCAACGCCACTCATCATGCGTCCGGTCACACCGGCATCGTGACCGCCACCGCCACCGCCATCCGCCTTGGCCGGACCCTGACCTCACATGAGGTGCTGGTCACGGACGAGAGCGGACAGCGCCTGTGCACGGCGCGGATCACCAACGCGATCGTCGAGAAGAAGCGCTAGCTGTAGTCGTAGAAGCCCTTGCCGGACTTCCGGCCCAGCTCCCCGCGCTCGACCATGTCGCGCATGAGCTGCGGCGGGGCGAAACGGTCGCCCAGGGTGGAGGACAGGTACTCGGCGATGCCGAGACGCACGTCCAGGCCGACGATGTCGGTGAGGGCCAGCGGGCCGACCGGGAACTTGTAGCCCAGGACCATCGCGTTGTCGATGTCCTGTGGGCTCGCGACGCCCTCCTCGACCATGCGGATCGCCTCGAGGGCGATGCACACGCCGAGACGGGAGGAGGCGAAGCCCGGGGCGTCCTTGACGACGATCGGTGTCTTGCCCAGTGCCTCGACCCAGCCGCGGGCCTCATCGACGAGGTTGTCCGGGGTGGAGTCGGCGACGACGATCTCGACCAGCTTGGAGGCCGGGACCGGGTTGAAGAAGTGCAGGCCGATGACGTCGTTGTCGACGGTCAGCGCCAGATCGGAGACGGACAGCGAGGAGGTGTTCGTCGCGATGACGGCCTCCGGGGATGCCTCGGCGATCTTCCTGAAGGAGGAGATCTTGAGGTCCATGGACTCCGGCACGGCCTCGACGACCAGCGGCAGACCGGCGAAGGCGTTCGCGTCGGTGGTGACGGTCAGGCGGGACAGCCACTCCTCGCGGGTGCCCTCGGCGCCACGCTTCAGGGAACCGTCGACGTCGTTGCCGATGCGCTCGGCGGCAGCGGCCACGGCCTCGTCGTTGATGTCGACGACGGTGACCTCAGCGCCAGCGGCGAGGAAGGAGTGGGCGATACCGGCGCCCATGCGGCCACCGCCGAGGACACCGACCTTCTGGGGAACAGTCATTTCTTACTTCTTCTTTCGGTCGAGGAAGGCCTGCATACGGTCGAACTTGGCGTCCGACTCGAAGAGGATGGCCTGGGCGATGTTGTCGACGGCCGGGTGGGCCGCCGCCGGCATGGCCATCACCTGCTTGGAGATGCGCACGGCCAGCGGATCGAGGGCGGCGATGCGGTCGGCGTAGGCGTGGGCGGCGTCGAGAAGCTCAGTCGGCTCGGCGAGCTCGGTGACGAGGTGCGCGGCAGCGGCCTCCTCACCGGACAGGACGCGGCCCGCGAGGAGGATCTCCTTCGCGATGGCCTCCCCCACCAGTGCCTTGATGCGCCACAGACCACCGGCCGCAGCGATGATGCCGAGGTTGGCCTCCGGCTGTCCGAACTTCGCGGTCGCCGTGGCGATGCGGAAGTCCGCGGCCAACGCCAGCTCGAGTCCGCCACCCAGGGCGTAGCCGTCGACGGCCGCGATGACCGGCATCGGCAGCTGGGAGATGCGGTGGAAGATCGTGTTGTTGATGCCGCGCAGGGCGTCCTCACGACGACGCTCACGCAGCTGCGCGATGTCGGCGCCGGAGGCGAAGATGCCGCGGCCGTTGTGTTCGCAACCGGTGATGATGAGGATCTTCGGCTCACGCTCGAGGAACTCGCACACGGCGTGCAGCTCGGAGACCATCTGGTCGTCGATGGCGTTGCGCACCTCCGGGCGGGTCAGCTCGACGACGAGGCGGTCAGCGCGGTCGGTGACGGTCAGTGCCTGGAAATCAGCGAACACGTCAGACCCTCTCGATCGCGATGGCCGAACCCTGGCCCACACCGATGCACAGGGTGGCGATGCCGCGCTGGCCGCCCTCCTGCTCGAGACGGTTGAGCAGGGTGATGGTGATGCGGGAACCGGAGGAACCCAGCGGGTGACCCAGCGCGATGGCGCCGCCCCATGCGTTGACCTTGTTCTGGTCCAGCTCCAGCTCACGGATGACCGCGAGGGACTGGGTGGCGAAGGCCTCGTTGAGTTCGACGGCGTCGACGGAACCGAGGTTCCAGCCGGCGCGCTCGAGCACCTTGCGGGTCGCCGGGATGGGACCCAGGCCCATGATCTCCGGGGCCAGGCCCGCGTTGGCGTTCGCGATGACCTTGGCACGCGGCTGCAGGCCGTACTTCTCGACGGCCGCCTCGCTCACCACGAGGATCGCGGAGGCACCGTCGTTGAGGGTGGAGGAGTTGCCGGCGGTGACGACCTCGCCGCCCTTGACGACGGGGCGCAGCTTCGCCAGCACCTCGACCGTGGTGCCGGGGCGCGGTCCCTCGTCGGTGTCGACGAGGGTGACGTTGCCCTTGCGGTCGGTGACCTCGACAGGGACGATCTCGGACTCGAAGTGGCCGGCCTCGATGGCCGCGAGAGCGCGGGCCTGGGACTGGACGGCGAAGGCGTCGGCGTCGGCACGCGAGATGTCACAGACGCGTGCAACCTCCTCCGCGGTCTCCGGCATGGAGTACGTGAGCTTGTCCTGCGCCGCGAGCTTCGGGTTGACGAAGCGCCAGCCGATGGCGGTGTCGAAGGCCTCGCCCGGCTTGGCGAACGCGGTGGTCGGCTTCTCGACGACCCACGGTGCCCGCGACATCGACTCGACACCGCCGGCGACGACGACATCGGCCTGGCCGGACTCCACCATGGCGGTGGCCAGCGCGATCGCGGACATGCCGGAGGCGCAGAGACGGTTCACGGTGATGCCCGGGACGGTGTCCGGGTAACCGGCCAGCAGCCAGGCCAGACGGGCGACGTTACGGTTCTCCTCACCGGCGCCGTTGGCGTTGCCGAGGATCACCTCATCGACGGCTGCCGGGTCGATGCCGGCGTCCTCGATGACGGCCTTGATGGTCAGCGCCGCGAGGTCGTCGGGGCGGACGGACGACAGTGCGCCTCCGTAACGGCCGACCGGCGTGCGGCGGCCTGATACCAGGTATGCAGTGGTCACTGGCTGCTCCTTCTGTAGTTCTAGTTACCGGTGAAGACGGGCTTGCGCTTCTCGTTGAACGCAGCGAAACCCTCGAGGTAGTCGTCGGAGGAGCACAGCTCGCCCTGGGCGACGTTCTCATCCGCGACTGACTCCCACAGGCCACGACGGTTGTCACGGATGTCCTGCACGAGGGTGCGGCTGGTCAGGAATGCACGGGTCGCCCCGACGGCGGCCTTCCGGGCCTTTGTACGGGTGAACTCCACGAGCTCCTCCGCCGGGAGGGCGCGGGAGAACAGGCCGGCGGTGACGGCCTCGGCACCGGTGATCATGTCACCGGTGACGATGAGGTCCATCGCACGGTGGGCACCCAGACGCTCGACGAACAGGGAGTGCCCGCCGGAGTCGAGGGTGGCGCCCAGGTTGGCGAAGGGGGACCCGAAGGTCGCGTCCTCGGCCACGTAGACGATGTCGCAGGCGATGGCCAGGCCCAGTCCGACACCCAGGCACACGCCGTGGACGGCGCCGAAGGTCGGGGCAGGGAAGGTGCTCATCTGCTGCAGCACCGGCGTGACCTTGTTGGCCAGGTAGTCGGTGGCGTCGTCGTCACGCGGGTCGAGGCCGCGGATGTTGCGGCCGGCGCAGAATCCACGGCCCTCTCCACGCAGCACCAGGGCGCGGACGCCACGGTCGGCTGCCTCGGTGTAGGCGTCGGAGAGTTCCTGGAGGTCCGCCTCGGTCAGCGAGTTCAGGGCCTTCGGGTTGTTGAGGACGATCTCGGCGACCTTGGCGCCGTCCACGTCCTCGATGTGGAGATCAATCACAGACAGTGTCCTTCTAGGCGTCGTAGTCGACGGTGATCTTGTCACCGGTGGCGCGGGTCTGGCAGGTCAGGACGTAGCCCCGGGCGACCTCGTCGGCCTCCAGTGCGTAGTTCTCGTCCATCTCGAACTCACCCTCGATGACCTTGGCACGGCAGGTGCCGCAGACACCGCCGGCGCAGGCGAAGGGGACGTCCGGGCGCGCACGCAGGGCGGCGTTGAGGATCGTCTCGTTCGCGGAGACCGGGGACTCGATGGAGCCGGACAGACCGTCCAGCTTGAAGGAGACGGTGACGTTCTTGCCGTGCGGGTCGGCGACGACCGGGCGACCGGTGTTGCCCTGGCCCGGGCCATCCTGCGGCTTGCCGGTGGAGAACAGCTCGAAGCGGACGTTGTCGCTGCTCACCCCACGGCCGTCCAGCTCGTCACGGACCAGCTGGACCAGCTCGAACGGGCCACAGAGGAACCACTCGTCGGTCTCTTCGGTGCGGACCACCTTGTCCAGGAGGAGCGTGAGCTTCTCGTCGTCGATGCGACCGGAGAACAGCGGGTTGACGCGCTGCTCACGGGACAGGACGTGGTGCACCGCGAAACGGGTCGGGTACTTGTCCTTGAGGTCACCGATCTCCTCGGCGAACATGACGTCGCCGCCGCCCTTGTTGGCGTAGACCAGCTCGAAGGTCGCCGACTTGGACCCGGACAGCAGGGCCTGCGCGATCGACATGATCGGGGTGATGCCGGAACCGGCGGCGATGGCGACCAGGTGCGGGGCACCGTCGACATCGGCCAGCTCCTCCTTCAGCAGTTCCTGGGCGTCGTTCAGCGAGGTGACGTGGACACGCGAGGTGAAGGCGCCCTGCGGGTTCATGACCTCGATGACGTCGCCCGGCGCGAGCTCGTCGTTGGCCCAGGTGGAGAAGACTCCGCCGAGGTCGCGCTTGATGGCGACGCGGATGACGCCCGAGCGCGGGATGTCACAGATCGAGTAGGAACGACGGACTTCCTGGCCGTCGATGTCGGCACGCAGCGCGACGTACTGACCGGGGACGTAGTCGTAGTCCTCGCGTAGCTCTTCCGGGACCTCGAAGCTGACCTCGACGGCGTTGTCGGTCAGACGACGGACCTCAGAGACCTGCAGCGGGTTGAACTTGGCCTTTTTCTTGGTGGGAGCGGTCATCAGTGCACCTTGAAGTAGTCGAAGGGCTCGAGGCAGTCCTCGCAGGAGTACAGGGCCTTGCAGGAGGTCGAGCCGAATTGGGCGATGTTTCTGGTCCGGGTCGAGCCGCAGCGCGGGCACGGGACCGGGGGTGGGGGAGCGAGAGTGAGCTTGATCGGACCCTGACGGGTGCCGCCGGCGGAGTGCTGCGGCGGCGCGATGCCGTACTCACGCAGCTGCTCGCGGCCTTCGTCAGTGATCCAGTCGGTGGTCCAGGCGGGCTGGAGGACCAGGTCGACGCGGGAGTTCTCGTAGCCGGCTGCGACGAGAGCCTCCTCGACCTCACGCGTGATGTGGTCCATTGCCGGACATCCGGAGTAGGTCGGGGTGATCGTCACCACCGCAGTGCCGTCGATGACGGCGGCGTCACGAAGAATTCCCAGGTCAGCGATGGAGATCACGGGGATCTCCGGGTCGGGCACGCTGGCGGCGATGTCCCAGACCTTTGCGGCCTCAGGATCGGTGGGGCGCAGGGGATGGTTGGTCACGACTGACCTCCTTCGGATGAACGTGTGGAATTACCAGGTGGCGCCGGGGTGCTTGCGGGCGAAGACCTGCAGCTCGGCGAGGATGTAACCGCGCAGCTCGGAGAAGCGGCCGGTGCGCTGGCCGGACATGGCCTGCGGAACCTGCGGGATCTCGAGCTCGGCGGTGTCGAGAACGTGCTTGATGCGCTCGTCGAACTCGGCGCGGAGGCTCGACGGCAGGACGGCGATGCCCTGCTCGGCGAGGCGGGTGTGCAGCTCGAGATCCTCGAACAGCTCATCCACGTAGGGCCACATGTAGAACAGGCCCTCCTCGATGCGGTGCTTGGAGTGCTCGGTGCCCAGGCCGAGACGCAGAACCCACTGGTTCGCGTGGTCGACGTGGTACTCGACCTCCTTGACGGCCTTCGCGGCGATGGCGGCGATGGTCTCGTCCTTGGACTCCAGCAGGGCCGTGTACAGGCCGAGCATGTAGTAGGAGGCGATCAGCTGGCGGGCGATGGTCTGGCCGAAGTCGCCGTTCTCCTGCTCCATGAGACGGGCGGAACGGTACTCCTCCTCCTCGCGGAAGTAGGCGAGATCATCCTCGGTCTTGCCCCACGCTGTGCCGGCGAAGGAGTACAGGAAGCGGGTGTGGCCGATCAGGTCCAGCGCGATGTTGGCGAGGGCAATGTCCTCCTCCATCTCCGGTGCACGGGAGATCCACCAGCTCAGACGCTGGCCGAGCATGAGGGCGTCATCGCCCAGCATGGTGGCGTAGGCCGCGACGTCCTCGGTGGCCTTGGCGCCGGAGGTCTGGACGTCCTCGGCGGTGAGGGAGTCACCCTGGGTCTGGCGGGTGGCGGAATCAACGGATGCGAAGCTGCTCACAGGTGCGGCACCCCTTCAGACTTGTCGTAGTAGGTGGCGTGGCGGTAGTTCTTGCCGGAGGCCGACTCGAAGAAGCCGCCCTTGGAGTCCGGGTCGGAGGCGGTGACGGCCTCGGTGGGGACGACCCACACGGAGGTGCCCTCGTTGCGACGGGTGTACAGGTCGCGTGCGTTACGCAGGGCCATGGTGGCGTCGGGCGCGTGCAGGGAGCCCGCGTGGACGTGGGACAGACCGCGGGAGCTTCGGACGAAGACCTCCCACATGGGCCAGTGCTGCTGGTCAGACATTTCTGATGTGCTCCTTGAAGTGTGGGGGTGTGTTACGCGATGAGCTGGGAGTCGGAGGACTGGTACTTCTCGGCGTAGGCGGCTGCGGCCTCGCGGACCCAGGCGCCGTCCTCGAAGGCCTGACGGCGACGCTGCATACGCTGGACGTTGCAGGGGCCGGCGCCCTTGATGGCGGAGTAGAACTCATCCCAGTCGAGCTCGCCGAAGTCGTAGTGACCGCGCTCCTCGTTCCACTTGAGGTCCGGATCCTCGAAGTGGAGACCCAGGGCCTCGGCCTGCGGGACGATCATGTCGACGAAGCGCTGGCGCAGCTCATCGTTGGAGAAGCGCTTGATCTTCCAGTCCATGGACTGCTGGGAGTTCGGGGAGTCAGCGTCCGGCGGACCGAACATCTGCAGTGCCGGGCCGTAGAAGCGGTTGATGGCCTCCTGGGCCATCTGCTTCTGCTCCGGGGTGCCGTTGGAGAGCTCGTAGAGGATCTCCCAGCCCTGGCGCTGGTGGAAGGACTCCTCCTTGCAGATGCGGACCATGGCGCGACCGTACGGTGCGTAGGACGCACGGCACAGCGGAACCTGGTTCGCGATGGCGGCACCGTCGACGAGCCAACCGATGGCTCCGATGTCGGCCCAGGTGCGCGCCGGGTAGTTGAAGATCGAGGAGTACTTGGCGCGGCCGTCAAGCAGCTGGTCGACGAGCTCGTCGCGGCCGGTCTGCAGGGTCTCCGCGGCCGAGTACAGGTACAGGCCGTGGCCGGCCTCGTCCTGGACCTTGGCGATGAGGATGGCCTTGCGCTTCAGGGAAGGCGCGCGGGTGATCCAGTTCGCCTCCGGCTGCATGCCGATGATCTCGGAGTGTGCGTGCTGGGAGATCTGGCGGGTCAGGGTCTTGCGGTATGCGGCGGGCATCCAGTCCGTGGGCTCGATGCGGGAGTCTTCCGCGATGAGGCGGTCGAAGTTCTCCTGCCCGGCCGCATCGGCGGGGGAGAGGTTATCGGTGGCGGTGGTCATCGGTGTTCCTTCGTTCGGGTGAAGTCGACAACGGTCTCGTCGGCATTTAATAACCGATCGTTCGGTCAGTATATGGGCGCGGTGTGATCCATGTCAATGTCGTAGATCACTTTCCCGGCGGCGGGTGGAGTTTCGGGTGGTGTTACCTCCCCCCGTCACACTGCCTTGACCACCCGGGATGTGCCGCGGAACTCCGCGATGGGCTCGCCGTTGATGGTCAGGGTCACGTCAGTGATGCCGTTCCGGCCCCACACGCGACGCTCGACCGCATGCCCCTCGACGACGTCGCCCTCACGGGCGGGCGCGATGTAGTGGATGCCCACCTGGGCGGCGACGGCGATGTTTCCCGTGGAGTTGCAGGCTCCGGCGAACAGGGAGTCGGCGAAGGTGAAGAGGTAGCCACCCTGGGCGGTGCCGTAGCCGTTGCACATGTCGGGGCGGATGGTGAAGTGGCCCCGGGCCTCGCCGTCGCCGATGTGGGTGACCACCATGCCCAGGCCCGCGGAGGCCCGGTCCTCCTCGAACATGGTGCGGACGTGGTCGTACTTGGCTTCCTGGGCGACTCCGGGGGCGAGAAGCTGTGTCATGCTGAACTCCTGTGGGCTGGCGGATAATGTGGTCTGCGCAGGTCGGGGCTTTGTTGCGGCCATCCTGCACGGAAATACCGCCCGTTCGGTCGGTATTGAGCGGCCAGTGTACGTGATGTCCGTCACGTCATGGTGGAAATGCGATACAGGTACTACGCATGTGGTCACGTACACTTCCTGCAGCACGGATCTGAAGGAGAGACATGTCCACTACCGTCACCACGGCCGGCCCGGGGCGTGGCCGCCCCGGCTATGCCCGCGAGGATGTCATCCGCATCGCGGTGGAGGAGTTCAACGCCCGCGGCTATGAGGCGACCTCCATGGGCGCTCTCGCCGAGCGTCTCGGGCTGAGCAAGTCCGCGATCTACCACCACATCAGCTCCAAGGAGGAGATCCTCGTCGAGGCCACCGACAAGGCGCTCGAGGAGCTGGCCGCCGTCGTCGACGACGCGCTCGAGCAGACCGACGACCCGGTCGAGCAGCTGCGCCTGCTCATCGGCGGCACGACGCGCGTGCTGTGCGAGTACCCGGCCTACGTTCGGCTTCTGCTGCGTCTGCGCGGCAACACCGATGTCGAGCTCGCGATCATGGCCCGTCGTCGGGTGATCACCCGGGCGCTGGTGGCGGTCGTTGAGCGTGCACAGGAGGACGGGTCCCTGCGGACGGACCTGGAGGCCGGGGTCGTGGCGCGGCTCATCTTCGGGATGATCAACTCGATCGTGGAGTGGTACAACCCCGAGGGCCGCTACTCACCGGCGGATCTGGAGGCGATCACCCCCGAAATGGTTTTCACGGGAATCGTGCAGTCGCGGTCATAGCCGGGGTGGGGTAGGGGATTTCTCCGATTTAAGGTGTGACCTGCGGGTTTTCTTTTTTCGGGGGTAGCCGGCCGGGGTGCAGGTGTGTCTGGGCCCCACTTTCTTTGTCCAATGTGTTGCAAGTAACAGGCTCGGGGTTGTAATCTCCACCACATACTTGCTGACCGATTGGTCGGTTAGTAAATGGCATTCACATTTCTGCTAACCCACGGTACGGCCCCCATGCCGATGAAGAACCGTAGGAAAGGAACATTCCGTGGCTTCCTCGACGGACATCACCTCCACGATCAACGGTCCCCAGACCAGCATCGAGTACGCCTCCCGCGACGAGCTGACCGCTCTGCAGACCGAGCGCATGAAGAACACCCTGCGCCACGCCTACTACAACGTCCCGCACTACCGCCGGGCGTTCGACGAGAAGGGCGTCCACCCGGACGACTTCAAGGAGCTCAAGGACATCTCCCTGTTCCCGTTCACGGACAAGGCCGTCCTGCGCGCGAACTACCCCTTCGGCATGTTCGCGGTCCAGAAGCACCAGATCGCCCGTATCCACGCCTCCTCCGGCACCACCGGGCAGCCCACCGTCGTCGGCTACACCCGTAACGACATCGAGAACTGGGCCACCCTCGTCGCCCGTTCCCTGCGCGCCGGTGGCGTCCGCCCCGGCGACCGCGTCCAGGTGACCTTCGGCTACGGACTGTTCACCGGTGGTCTGGGCCTGCACTACGGCGTCGAGAAGCTCGGGGCGACCGCCATCCCGATGTCCGGCGGCCAGACCGACAAGCAGCTCGAGATCATGCGTGACTTCGAGCCGGACGCCATCGTCGGCACCCCGTCCTACATGCTCAACGTCCTCGACCGCATGCGCGCCAACGGCATGGACCCGCGCGACTCCTCCATCCGCATCGGCATCTTCGGCTCCGAGCCGTGGACCGAGGGCATGCGCAAGGACCTCGAGGAGGGCTTCGGCATCGACGCCACCGACATCTACGGCCTCTCCGAGGTCATGGGCCCCGGCGTCGCCCAGGAGTGCATTGAGACCAAGGACGGTCTCACCGTCTGGGAGGACCACTTCTACCCGGAGATCCTCGACCCGGAGACCCTGGAGCCGGTGCCGGACGGCGAGTTCGGCGAGCTGGTGATCACCCCGATCACCAAGGAGGCCTTCCCGGTCATCCGTTACCGCACCCACGACCTCACCCGCCTTCTGCCGGGTACCGCCCGCTCCATGCGTCGCCTCGACCGCATCAGCGCCCGTAACGATGACATGATCATCCTCCGCGGTGTCAACTGCTTCCCGACCCAGTTCGAGGAGCTCATCACCCTGGACAAGAACCTCCGCCCGCGCTACCAGTGTGTCCTCACCAAGCGTGGCCGTATGGACCACCTCACCCTGGTCGTCGAGCATGCCCCAGGCCGTACCCAGGAGGAGATCATCTACTCGCAGATCAACCTGCGCAAGATGATCAAGGACCGCATGGGCGTCACCGTCGACGTCGACATCGTCGATCAGGTCGACAGCGGCGAAGGCAAGGCCAAGCGCATCATCGACAACCGCTGACCCCGGTAACACCCCCACCCCCTACAGAAAGCCCACCGCGATGACCAACGACACTCTCGCCTCCGGCACCACCGGCGCGGTCTCCACCACTGATCAGCAGCCGATCACCGCTGAGCACCGCCGTGTCCTCTCCGGCGCCATGGTCGGAACCACCATCGAATGGTTCGACTTCTTCATCTACGCACAGGCAGCGGCTCTCATCTTCGCTGCCCAGTACTTCAACCCCGCCTCCAACGAGTCCCCGACGCTGGCCCAGGTCATCTCCTGGGCTTCCCTGGGCATCTCGTTCCTCTTCCGCCCCCTGGGCGCGATCATCGCCGGCCACCTCGGCGACCGTCTCGGTCGCAAGCCGGTCCTGGTGATCACCCTGCTGGGCATGGGCGGCGCGACCGTGGCCATGGGCCTTCTGCCCACCTACGCACAGATCGGCATCGCTGCCCCGATCATCCTGGTGCTCCTGCGTATTCTGCAGGGCCTGTCCGCAGGTGGTGAGTGGGGCGGTGCCGCCCTGCTTGCCGTCGAGCACGCCCCGGTCCACCGCCGCGGCTACTTCGGTGCCTTCCCGCAGGTCGGCGTCCCGGCCGGCATGCTGCTGGCGACCCTGTTCATGCTGGTCCTCTCCGCGACCCTGAGCACCGAGCAGTTCGAGTCCTGGGGCTGGCGCGTTCCCTTCGTGTCCTCCCTCGTGCTGATCATCATCGGCTTCCTCATCCGCCGTCTGGTCGAGGAGTCCCCGGTCTTCGCTGAGCTGGAGAACCTCAAGAAGAAGTCCTCCGCCCCGCTGTCCCTGCTGTTCAAGAATCACCTGGGCAAGGTCGCACTGGCCGCCTTCATCTTCGCGGGTGTCAACGCCGCCGGCTACCTGGCCATCGCGTACATCGTCTCCTACGGAACCAATGTCGTCGGTTACGACCGCACCACCACCCTGGCCGTCACCGCCGCCACCGCCATCGCATGGATCATCGCGACCCTGGTTTTCGGTGGCCTGTCCGACACCCTCGGCCGCAAGCAGGTCTTCGCCCTCGGCTACATCGGTTCCATCCTGTGGGCCATCCCGACCTGGCTGCTGGTCGACACCGGCAACGTGGCGCTGTTCATCATGGCCATGGTGGTTCTGGGCATCCTGCTCGGCTCCACCTACGGTCCGCAGTCCGCGCTCTACGCCGAGATGTTCCCGGCGGAGGTCCGCCTCTCCGGTGTCTCCATCGGTTACGCAATCGGTTCCATCATCGGTGGTGCCTTCGCCCCGATGATCGCCACGCTGCTTCTCGACGCCACCGGCACATCCCTCTCCATCGGCATCTACATCGCAGTGGTCTCCCTCGTCTCGCTCATCGCGGTCTTCATGGTCCCGAAGGGCATTCAGGGTAAGTCCCTGCACTAGGTCCCACACCGGTCAGAGAAACCGCGTCACCCCTCGTGGGTGGCGCGGTTTTCCGCTTTCCGACATCCCCCCGTCAGCCGCGCCGTCGCCTGCGGCACCGCCTCCGCTATCCGGGACGCCGAGGTCGGGGCCGGTCCGTCGGGGGTCTGCGCCGACAGTCGGGCGGCCACCGCGTGAACGTGCGCCACCGCACGGAGCGCCGGAAGACCCGAGCGGGCGATCCACGCCCCGGTGATCCCGGCGAGCACGTCCCCGGAGCCGGGGGTCGCGGCCCAGGAGGAGCCGGCGTCGACCGACCAGAGGTCCTCGCCGTCGTAGACGACGGTCCGTCGCCCCTTGAGCAGCACTGCGCACCGCAGGTCATCCGCCAGGGCGCGGACGGCTCCGAGCGGGTCTGCCGCGACCTCGGGGACCTGCATCGCCAGGGACGCGGCCAGGCGACGGAACTCCCCGGCGTGCGGGGTCAGCAGGGTCGGGCCGCCACGGGCGCGTAGAGCGGTGCGCAGGAGCGGGGAACCGGCGAGGAGGGTGATGGCGTCGGCATCGATGAGCAGCGGTTCCGGCCGGTCCAGCAGTTCCCGCAGCTCCGCCCGCGCCTCCGGCCCGGTGCCGCGACCCGGGCCGACGACCCACGCCTGGACCTGCCCGGTGTCGGCGACCGTCTCCGAGATGACCACCTCGGGCACCGCGCGGACCACCTCCCGCCCCAGATCACCCACGTAGCGGACCATCGCGCTGGTGGCGCGCACCGCCCCCAGCGTGGTCAGGACAGCAGCGCCGGGGTAGGCGTCCGACCCTGCGCACAGTCCCACGACCCCGCCGCTGTATTTATCGTCCCCCGCGCCGGGCTCGACGGAGTCCACCGCGGCGGCCGCGGCCACCGGCAGCAGCGTGTGCAGGGGATACGGCCAGTTCCGGGTAGGTTCCAGGGCCCGGTAGGTCATGGTGACTGTGGTGCGACCCTCCGCCTGCTCCCGGAGCAGCGCGGCCGACAGCATCTCCCCGTCGAGACCGATGTCCGCGATGAGCACCTCCCCGCAGGCGTTGCTCACCGCGTGGGCGTGACGCAGAGCCCCGAAGGTGACCGTGACATCAGCGGTGACGTGATGCTCCGGCAGGGCCCCGGTGTCCGCGTCGACGCCGGAGGGGACGTCCACCGCCAGGACCGGGATCCGGTCCTGGCGCGCCCGGTGCAGCCAGTCACCCAGCTCCGGAGACAGTCCGCCGGAGCCGCCGATCCCCAGGATGCCGTCGATGATGAGGTCCCCTGCGGGACGTCGCGGGAGGTGGCGCACCACAAAACCACCGGCCGCCTCGAAGGCCGCCAGCGCCCGCTCATGCACCCGTCCCTCCCGGCCGAGCAGGATCGCATGGACACTGTGGGAGGCGGCCAGTTCGGCCCCTGAGTAGAGCGCGTCCCCGCCGTTGCCTCCGGCACCCACCAGCACGCAGATCTCCGGTTCCTCCGTGTCGGTGAGCAGTGCGGCCGCCGCCACCGCCACCGCGTGCGCGGCCTGCCTCATGAGGTGGTCGGGTTCGGGTTGGGCGTCGAGAAGCAACTGCTCACAGGCGCGGATGGCGGCGACAGGATAGGCGGAGCTGCGCAGGATCATGCACCCCAGGCTAGTCCCCGCCCTGGCACGACGGGCACCAGAAGAGGTTGCGCCCCTCCATCACCCGGTGACAGATCGCGGTGCCGCAGATGTAGCACGGCAGGCCCTCGCGACGGTAGACGTAGACCTCGCCGCCGTGGTCGTCCTTCCGCGGCTCCCGCGACATGGCCTCCGGGGTGTGGGCCTCCCGGACCGTGTCGATGCGCCCCGACTCCACTCCCTCCGCCATGAGCCCGACGAGGTCCAGCCAGATGCTGTCGAACTCCGCCTTCGTCAGCCGGGTGCCCGGCAGGAACGGGGAGATGCCGAGACGGAAGAGCGTCTCCGCACGGTAGATGTTGCCCACCCCGGCGAAGAGCTTCTGATCCATGAGCTGCGAGCCGATGCTGCGCCGTGAACGGTGCACCCGCGGCCACAGGGCCTCCGGGTCGGCGTCCCCGCGGAGGGGATCCTCACCGGACTTCGCCCGGATCCCGGCGTACTCCTCCTCCGTGATGAGCCGGCACCACTGGGGTCCGCGCAGATGGGCGGCGGTCATACCGTCGGAGATCCGCAGACGGATCTGCCCCTTCTGCTCCGCGGCCGGCTCGAACTTCAGTTGCCCGATGAGCCCCAGGTGGATGTAGATGATGTGCTCCGGGTGCGGGGCATCGACATCAACGAACAGATGCTTGCCGACGGCCTCGGCCCCCTCAATCCGGTGGCCGTCCAGCAGCGCGGCCTCGGCGGCGAAGCGGCCCTGCGGTGACGTGATCTCCACCGGGCCGTCAGTGAACCGCGCGTTGATCTCGCGGGCGAGACGATGAACAACATGACCTTCAGGCATGCGCACCACTGTAGTTCCACTGTTTTCGCGCAGGTCACCGGGGAAGTGGAGGCGGCCGCACACGGCCGTGCGGTGCGGCGCCCGTGTGCCGGCCGGCGGGCGCAGTTCACGGCGGGAAAAGGTGGGCCAACGCGCACCGTGGCGCCGACATGACGATCAACACCCCACCGGGGGACGTGGAGGGGACGCTGACCGGCGTCGGAGAGCGGTAGAGTAGTGCAGTCAGATCCACGAACCCAGGGGACACACGCATGCCGTACAGGATCGGATTCGATCGCGAACGTTACATCGAACTGCAGTCGGAGCACATCAACGCCCGCCGCTCGGAGATCGGCGGGAAGTTGTACCTCGAGATGGGCGGCAAGCTCTTCGATGACATGCACGCCTCCCGCGTCCTTCCCGGTTTCACGCCGGACAACAAGATCGCCATGCTCGAGCGCATCAAGGAGGACGTCGAGATCATCGTCTGCCTCAACTCCAAGGACCTCGAGCGCCAGAAGATCCGGGCCGACCTGGGTATCCCCTACGAGGAGGACACGCTCCGTCTCATCGACGTGTTCCGCGAGCGTGGTTTCCTCGTCGAGAACGTCGTGATGACCCAGCTCACCGACGACAACCCCATCGCCCATGCCTTCATGGAGCGCCTCCAGCGGCTCGGCCTCAAGGTGCACCGCCACCGTGTCATCCCGGGCTACCCGACGGACACCCGCCGCATCGTCTCCGAGCAGGGTTTCGGCATCAACGACTACGTCGCGACCAGCCGTGATCTGGTGGTCGTCACCGCGCCGGGCCCCGGCTCCGGCAAGCTCGCCACCTGCCTGTCGCAGGTGTACCACGAGTACCAGCGGGGCGTGAAGGCCGGTTACGCCAAGTTCGAGACCTTCCCCATCTGGAATCTCCCCCTCGAGCATCCGGTGAACCTCGCCTACGAGGCCGCCACCGCCGACCTCGACGACATCAACGTCATCGACCCCTTCCACCTCGCGGCCTACGGTCGGCAGGCGACCAGCTACAACCGCGACGTCGAGGTCTTCCCCCTGCTGCACACCCTCCTGGAGACCCTCGCGGGGGAGAGCCCGTACCAGTCACCGACCGACATGGGCGTCAACATGGTCGGCCACTGCATCTCCGACGACGAGGTCTGCCGCGACGCCTCCCGGCAGGAGATCGTGCGCCGCTACTACAAGGCGCTCGTCGAGGAACGTCGCGAAGATCTCGACGACATCGTCTCCTCCCGCATCGGCATGATCATGTCGAAGGCCCGAACCACGGTCGAGGACCGTCGCGTCGTCGCCCCCGCCGTGGCCGTCGCGCAGGAGACGGGTGAGCCGGGCTCCGCGATCGAACTGGCCGACGGCACCATCATCACCGGCAAGACGACCCCGCTGCTGGGGTGCTCGGCCGGCATGCTGCTCAACGCTCTCAAGCACCTCGCCGGCATCGACCGGGAGCTGCACCTGCTCTCGCCGGAGTCGATCGAACCGATCCAGACCCTCAAGCTGGAGCACCTCGGCTCCCGCAACCCGCGCCTGCACACCGACGAGGTGCTCATCGCCCTGTCCGTGTCCGCTGCGGACAGCGACGATGCGCGCCGGGCCCTGGCCGAACTGAAGAACCTCCGCGGCTGCGAGGTCCACACCACCACCATCCTGGGGTCGGTGGACGAGGACATCTTCCGCAACCTCGGCGTGCTGGTCACCTCGGAGCCGGAGTACTGGCGTAAGTCGCTCTACCGCAAGCGCTGACGGGATAATCCGGCAGAGGCATCATCCGGGGCACCCGGGGATAGACTCAACCTCGTGGCTATCAGCAAAATCCTCCTCTACTACCGCTTCACCCCGATCGCCGACCCGAAGGCGGTGATGCTCTGGCAGCGTGACCTCTGCGAATCGCTCGGGCTGCGCGGACGCATCCTCATCTCCGAGCACGGCATCAACGGCACGGTCGGTGGTGACATCGACGCCTGCAAGAAGTACATCCGCAAGACGCGGGACTACCCGGGCTTCAGGGACATGGAGTTCAAGTGGTCCGAGGGCGGGGCGGATGACTTCCCGAGGCTGAGCGTGAAGGTGCGCGATGAGATCGTCGCGTTCAACGCCGCCGGGGAGATCAAGGTCGATGAGGACGGGATCATGGGCGGCGGCGTGCACCTCAAGCCGGAGGAGGTCAACTCCCTGGTGGAAGACCGCGGGGACGACGTCGTCTTCTTCGACGGCCGCAACGCGATGGAGGCGCAGATCGGAAGGTTCCGGGATGCGGTGGTCCCCGACGTGACCACCACGCACGACTTCATCGCGGAACTCGAGTCCGGCAAGTATGACTGGATGAAGGACAAGCCGGTCGTCACCTACTGCACGGGCGGGGTGCGCTGCGAGATCCTCTCCTCCCTCATGCTCAACCGCGGGTTCCGGGAGGTGTACCAGATCGACGGCGGCATCGTCCGCTACGGCGAGAAGTACGGCAACTCCGGCCTGTGGGAGGGGTCGCTCTACGTGTTCGACAAGCGTATGCACGTGGAGTTCGGCGAGGACTACAAGGAGCTGGGCCACTGCCTCCACTGCGGCGGGCACACGAACAACTTCATCAACTGCGTCAACGAGGACACCTGCCGCAGGCAGGCGCTGGTCTGTGAATCGTGTGCGGCGCAGCCCGCGACCGCCCACTGCGGGCGTCCGGACTGCGCCGAGGTTGCGGCCGAGGTGGCGGCCGGAACCTAGTTGCTCAGAGCCGTGATGAGGATCTGCCAGGTCTGCAGCATCCACATCATGGCGAAGGGGATGAGGACCCAGAAGACACCCATCCACGGGCGCCACCGGGTGTAGCTGTTGAGTTTGCGCACCATGATGATGGCGCAGCCGATGACGCCGGTCATGGCGAAGATGCTGGTGACGATGGGCCACCAGATCTGCGCGGAACGGGTGCACAGCCAGGTGGCCTCGCCAGCGTCGCACAGCGGCCCGCCCATCAGGCGGGTCACCAGGGCGAGGAGGAATCCGCCGCCGATGGTCACCACCAGGGTGCCGATCATCCAGGTGATGGCCTGTCGGGTGGACTGGCGGTTGCGCTCCTGCTGTCGAACCGGGTCGGGGGAGGAGGCGAGCTCCTCGGCGGTCTTCGGCTCCGGCGGGCGGCGGTTGTGGAAGTCTGCGTCGGCCGTGAGATCATTCTCCGGGTGGTCCAGGAAGTTACGCCAGTTCAGGCGTCCGGAATCCGGCTGAGAGGGGTCTTTCTCCGGGTGACTCATGGCCTCAACCTTAGTCCCCTCGTCAATCCCGCGGTGAGGGGTGAATGAACACCGGGACATGCACGTGGCGGAGGAACTCGGTGGCTGTCGAGCCGACGAACACACGCTCCAGCGTGCCGGGCGGGGTGGAGCCGAGAATGAGCAGGTCACCCTTGCGCCACTTCAGTGCGTCGATGGCGCCGGCCCAGCCGTGGCCGGTGCCGATGTCGGACTCGACTTCGACGTCGGGGTGCAGGTCCGCGATGACGTCGTGGCTGCGGTCGAGGACGGCGAGGGAGTGTTCCCGCCATTCGTCGATGAGTTCGCGGGAGAAGTCGTGTTTGTCGTGGAACGCCTGGTCGGCGATGCCCGACGGAGAGAAGGCGAGGATGCGCATCCCGACGTCCCATTTGTCCGCGAGGTCCGCAGCGTAGTGGAGGGAGTGGTCGTTCTCGTCGATCTCCGTCTCGAGGAAGGCGTAGTTCACGCGGGTGACACCGCGCTTCGACAGTCGTACCGCACGCGGCGCGAGGCCCAGCGGCACGGGGGAGGAGTGGAGCAGCGCGTCGGCGGTGGAACCGGCGATGAACCGGCCCTTCGGGGCGGTGGACTCGGATCCGAGGATGATCAGGTGTGCGTCGAAGTCGTCGGCTGCCTCGCTGATGAGGACGGACTCGCTCGGACCGTCGAGGAAGACGGAGTAGTTCTCATCCCACGCCTGCTTGTGGACGCCCGCATTGATCAGTGCCTTCTTCACCGCGGTATGACAGGCCTCGGCCTGCTTGCGGAACCATTTCCGGTACTTGCCGCCCAGGCGGCTGAACGAGGACGCCGGCCAGGGCCGGGTGAGGGTGGACACGACGCGGATCTGCACGTCGGTGGTACGGCTGAGCCAGGCAGCGAGTTCGATGGATTCGGTGCCCGGGGAATCGGGGCGCCACGCGACCAGAATGCGGGCGGGGACGTCATCGGCAGCGATAAAAGTGGATGCCATTCATTAACCGTGGTGTAGGAGGATTTTACGACCCTATTATCCCTGTTTACCCGCCGTTTGTGTCAATGAGGTCGGAGCCGTACATGTCGGCGAGCTTGTTGATGATGCCGGTCACGTCACTGACGCGGGCGAGGTCCTCCTCGCTGAGGGTGCTGAGCATCTCCGCGAGGTACCTGGTGCGTTCCTCGCCGACGCGTTCCAGCTCGCTCTCACCGAGGCTGGTGATCTGCACACGCACACCGCGGCGGTCGTGCTCGTCGCGGATGCGCTCCACCAGCTCCCGCTGCTCCAGCTGGTGCAGAGCGTTGGAGGCGGTGGGCATGCGTATACCCTCCTCGCGGGCGATCTGACTGATGCGCGCGGGCCCGCCGTCCTTGAGCCGCGCCATGATCGACAACTGCGGTCCCGTCAGGGCGGACTGCTCAGCGATGCGGAAGTACATGACGTACAGCTTCGTCATAGCCGGACGGATCCTGGTGGCAATGTCCTCAGGGGTCGATGGTGTCATGGTGTTCATAGTAGACACGTTTGCGCCCCAAACCGACTGCGTCCGGTCAGTGAACCCGGGGCTCCTGTCCCACTGCTGACCGGACAAGGAGGTGGAAACAGCAGACCGGTGTCGGTACCACCGACACCGGTCCACCGGTCAGGAAGCCGCGACCTAGTCGTCGGCGCCGATGATGAAGGCCTCGAGCTGCGCACGGGCCTCATCGTCGGCCATCTGCACCGGCGGGGACTTCATCAGGTAGGCCGAGGCAGGCAGGACCGGGCCGGCGACCTTGCGGTCGAGGGCGATCTTGGCTGCACGGACGGCGTCGATGATGATGCCGGCGGAGTTGGGGGAGTCCCACACCTCGAGCTTGTACTCCAGGTTCAGCGGGACCTCACCGAAGGCGGTGCCCTCCAGGCGGACATAGGCCCACTTGCGGTCATCGAGCCACTCGACGTAGTCGGACGGGCCGATGTGGACGTTGCGGTCCGCGGTCTTGCCGGCGAGGGGGGACTCCACCAGGTTCGAGGTGACGGCCTGGGTCTTGGAGATCTTCTTGGACTCCAGACGGTCACGGTCGAGCATGTTCTTGAAGTCCATGTTGCCGCCCACGTTGAGCTGCATGGTGCGCTCCAGGCGGACACCACGGTCCTCGAAGAGCTTGGCCATCACGCGGTGGGTGATGGTGGCGCCGACCTGGGACTTGATGTCGTCGCCGACGATCGGGAGACCGGCGTCGACGAACTTCTGTGCCCACTCCGGGTCGGAGGCGATGAACACCGGCAGGGCGTTGACGAAGGCGCAGCCCGCGTCGATGGCGGCCTGGGCGTAGAACTTGTCCGCCTGCTCGGAACCCACCGGAAGGTAGGAGACGACGACGTCGACCTCGGCGTCGCGAAGCGCCCGGGCGACATCGACCGGAGCCTCGGAGGACTCCTCAACCGTCACGGCGTAGTGCTTGCCCAGACCATCGAGGGTCGGGCCGCGCTGCACGGTCACGCCGGTGGCGGGGACGTCAGCGATCTTGATGGTGCAGTTCGGGGCCGCCTCGATGGCGTCCGCGAGATCGGTGCCCACCTTGGCGGCATCGACGTCGAAGGCTGCGACGAACTCGACGTCGGAGACGTGGTAGTCACCGAACTTAACGTGCATCAGGCCCGGGACCTTCCCGTCTGCGGGGGTGTCCCTGTAGAACTCCACACCCTGGATCAGTGAAGCGGCGCAGTTACCCACACCGACAATTGCCACGCGAACCTTGCTCATATATCCGTTCACTCCTTGCGTCAGGTTATTCAACAGACCATCGTATGCCGTCGGATGCGCGGAAAGCAGATCGGGGCACAGCATGATCGATCAAGTAGCCCGGTGCAGGCAGACTGCGGACGTGCGTAGACTGCACGGCGTGACAGGAGAACACGTGGTCTACCGCAATGAGATCTCGCACCGTTTCGCCCGCGCCGAGCTGCTGCGTCAGTGGCGGGCCGGAGAGGTCTCCCGCGAAGAGGTGTGCGACGCCGACTTCCTGCTCGTCACCGCCGCGCAGTACCACGGTGTGCCTGCCGGCCACGTTTGCCCGGTGTGCGGGTCCGACGATCTGCGTATCGTCCAGTGGATCCACGGGGAGCAGCTCGGCCGGATGGCGGGGACGGCCCGCAGCGACGAGGAGATCGCCCGGATCGTGGCCTCCGGGCGGGAGGCGACCGTGCACACCGTGGAGGTCTGTCCCCGCTGCCGGTGGAACCATCTGCTCACCGCGGTGACCGCCACCGCCCGATGACCCGCCCGAACCTGCGGAAAGATTCCCCAACAGGCTCCCGGGGCAGTAGTGTTCACGGGTGTAACAACCCTCATCACTGATCACAGCGGGGACAACACGTGTCAGACAAGAAGAACACCAGCTCCACCGACTCTGCGCGGGCGACAGACCGGGAGAACAAGGGCATCAGCGCGAAAGCCCGGCAACATCCGATTCTCACGGCCGTCCTGGGCGCCCTGGCCGCGCTGGTCCTCATCCCGCTGGGCGTGTTCCTCGTGGCCTACGCCACCGTCGATGTGCCCGAGCCCGGCGAGCTGACCGCCGCACAGGTGTCCTCCATCTATGCGTCGGACTCCTCCACGGAGCTGGCACGCGTCGTGCCGCCGGAGGGCAACCGCCGTCAGGTGCCGCTGGACGAGGTGCCGGAGCACGTGCAGAATGCGGTGCTCGCCGCCGAGGACCGCGAGTTCTGGACCAACCAGGGCTTCTCCTTCACCGGTTTCGGCCGCGCCGTGATCGGTCAGCTCACCGGTAACCCGTCGGCGGGTGGTGGTTCCACGATCACTCAGCAGTACGTGAAGAATGCCCTCGTCGGCGACGAGCACTCCTACGTGCGCAAGGCCCGCGAGCTGGTCTACTCCGTGAAGATGACCAACGAGTGGGCGAAGGAGGACATCTTCGCGGCGTACCTCAACACGGTGTACCTGGGTCGTAACGCCTACGGCGTCGAGGCCGCGTCGCACGCGTACTTCAACAAGTCGATCTCCGAGCTGACCCCGGAGGAGGGTGCGGTCCTCGCCGCCACGATCCAGCTGCCCAGTCAGCTGGACCCGTGGAACAACCGGGAGGGCGCCGAGTCCCGGTGGAGCTACGTCCTCAACGGCATGGTCGAGATGGGCGTCCTCCCGGAGGAGGAGCGTGCCGGACTGGTCTACCCGGAGACCCGTAACCCGGCCGATTATTCCGCCTACACCGAGGCCACCGGCACCAACGGCATGATCAAGAACCATGTCATGGAGGAGCTCAAGCAGATCGGCATCACCGAGGAGGACGTGACCACCCGCGGTCTGCGGATCACCACGACCATCGACATGCAGGCCCAGAACGCGACGATCGAGGCGGTCCACTCGAACCTCGCCCAGCTGCAGGAGGACGCCCGCGCAGGTGTCGTCTCCGTGGAACCCGGCACCGGTGCCGTCCGCGCCTACTTCGGCGGCGACGACGCCGCCGGCTGGGACTACGGCAACGCCGCCCTCCAGACCGGTTCGACCTTCAAGATCTTCGGTCTGGCCGCCGCCCTCCAGCAAGGCATCCCGCTGTCCGCGGTGTACGACTCCTCCCCGGTCATGCTGCCGGGCAACATTCAGGTGACCAACTGGGACGGCGGCAGCGCCGGCTACACCACCCTGTCGGAGGCACTGAAGCGTTCCTTCAACACCAGCTTCATCCGCCTGCAGGACGACCTGATCAACACCACCCAGGACACCGCCGACATGGCCCACGCCCTGGGCATGGCGAAGTCTCTGCCGGGTGTGCCGGACACCCTCACCGAGTTCGGTGAGCAGCCCTACGAGGGCATCGTCCTCGGCCAGTACCAGTCCCGTCCGCTGGACATGGCGACCGCTCTGGCCACCCTGGCCAACCGCGGTGTGTGGCACGAGACCCACTTCGTTGAGCGGGTGGAGACCTCCGACGGCGAGCTGCTCTTCCAGCACGAGGCCGGCGAGGGCGAGCGTCGGGTGTCGGAGGTCGTCGCAGACAACCTGCTCAGCGCGATGGGGCCCATCGCCGCCTACTCGAACGGCAACTCCCTGGCCGGGGGACGCCCGTCGGCCGCCAAGACCGGTACGGCACAGCTCGGCGACACCGGTCTGAACAAGGACGCCTGGATGATCGGCGCGACCCCGCAGCTGGCCACCGCCGTGTGGGTGGGCACCGCCGACAACACCAGCGCGATCTTCAACCCCTGGGGCGGCAACATGTTCGGCTCCGGCACCCCGGCGTCGATCTGGAAGGCCTCGATGGATGGTGCCCACGAGGGCAAGGAGATCGAGTACTTCGCCACCCCGGGGCCGATCAACTTCGGCACCGGCATCCCCTCCGGCGGTAACGGTCTGAGCTACATCCCGGCCCCGCCGGCCCCGGCGTACCAGGCTCCCGCCCCTGCCCCGGCGCCGGAGCCCGCCCCGGAGCCTGAGCCGGAGCCGCAGACGGTGGAGGAGGCCCCGGCCGAACCGGCGCCGGAGCCGGCACCGGCACCGGAACCGACCCCGGACAGCATCGAGATCCTCCCGGGTCTCGTGGTCGAGCTGCCCTAACTAAGTGACCATCCGAGAGTCGCCAGAGCGCGTCTCCCCGGCCACCACGGAGCCGGTGGCGCGGGGCTTCATCGAGTTCCTGGGTGGGCCCGTCGGTCGGTTCGCGGCGGTGGGGCGTCAGCGGTGGTGGACCCCGCTGCGGGTGCTCATCTCCGTGGCGCTGGTGTTCCTCTCCTTCGGTTTCCTGTCGAAGGCACGCTGCCTCGAGGGTTCCCGCGGGGAGGACGGGGTCATCGGGCTGAACTGGTCGGGCGACCGTCACTACGTCGCGGCCTGCTACAACGACATCACCCCGCTCTACGGGGGTCGGGGGCTGGATCAGCCGGGCTTCCCCTACGCCTACTCCTGGGTGGAGGGGGATCTCACCCGCTACCTGGAGTACCCGGTGTTGGCGGGTCTGTTCCAGGGGGCTGTCGCCTGGGTCTCACGCCTGACGTACCCGCTCATCGGACGCACGCCGCTCATCATCGCGGAAGCCGCCTGGTACTTCGGGCTCACGGCGCTGGTGATGTCCGCGCTGTGGGTGCTCACCATCCGCATGGTGACGGAGCTGGCGGGCCACCGCATCTGGGACACGGTCCTCGTCGCGGCCTCCCCGCTGGTCATCGTCCACGCGTTCACGAACTGGGACATCCCGTCCATCACGTTCGCGGTCGGTGCGATCCTGGCCGCCTCCCGTAGTCGGTACGGCCTGGCGGGTCTGCTCATCGGTCTGGGCACGGCCTTCAAGCTGTGGCCCCTGTTCCTGCTCGGTGCGTACCTGGTGCTGGCGATCCGCGACCGTCGCCTCACCCCTTTCCTCACCATGGTGTTCACGGCGGCGATGACCTGGCTGGTGGTCAATGTCCCCGTCATGGTGCTGTACCCGGCGGGCTGGGGTGAGTTCCTCCGCCTCAACAGTGAGCGCGGCGCGGAGTGGACCACGATCTACCAGATCATCGCCCGCAACACTCCGTTGCCGGCCTTCCCCGCCGAGGTGCTGAACATCGTCTCGTTCGGACTGTTCGCCCTCGCGTGCCTGGCGATCCTCGTCCTCGGACTACAGGCCCCCCGCCGCCCGCGTGACGTCGAGCTGATCTTCCTCATCGTGGTGGCGTTCCTGGTGTTCAACAAGGTGTGGTCCCCGCAGTACTCGCTGTGGCTGGTCGTCCCCGCCGTCCTGGCGTTGCCCCGCTGGCGGCTGCTGCTCACGTGGATGACGGTCGATGCCCTCGTGTGGCCCCTGCTCATGTGGCACATGCTCGGCGCTGAGAACAAGGGCATTCCCTCCGAGCTTCTCGACGCCGCCCTCCTCTCCCGCCTCGTCCTGCTCACCGTCATGGTGGTCCTGGTGGTGCGGCAGATGCTCAGGCCGGTGGAGTCTGCGGAGCACCGTATGGTGGATGCATGAACACCGTCACTGTTCTCGGCATCGCCTCCATCGTCATCGGCTTCCTCTGCATCGCCGTGGCGTTCTACACCTTCATGAAGAAGTATCCGGTCGTCTGGCCGGCGGCCTTCGGCGTCGGCGCCTTCATCTTCGTCACCGTCATCCCGGTGTTTCTCGCGGTGTTCTTCGCGACGGTGCCGGGTGACGTCGCACGGTGACCCCCGGTGCGTCGAGAAGCAATTAACTCTTTGGTCCCCGGGTGCGGTACGCTGCTGGGGTTGCTTGACGCAACAGACCCTCCTGTCACGCCCACATGGGCGTGGCCGAACACAATTACTAGACCATAGGAGGTGATGAGGTCGATGCGTCACTACGAAATCATGATCATCCTGGATCCGACTCAGGATGAGCGCACCGTTGCCCCGTCCCTGGATAAGTACCTTGAGAATGTCCGTAAGGACAACGGCAAGGTCGAGAAGGTTGACGTCTGGGGTAAGCGTCGTCTTGCCTACCCGATCAACAAGAAGGAAGAGGGCGTGTACGCCGTCATCAACCTCGAGTGCGAGTCTGCGACCGTGCTCGAGCTGGACCGCGTTCTCAACCTGAACGACTCCGTCCTGCGCACCAAGGTTCTGCGCACCGACGCTTAAGAACGGATACTGGGTGGCGAGCACACGCCCGTCGCCCGGGCCCGTCACTGGAAGGTAAGAAGAACATGGCTATTGGAGATACCCCCATCACCGTTGTCGGCAACATCGTCGCCGACCCTGAACTCCGCTTCACCCCCTCGGGTGCCGCGGTGGCCAATTTCCGCATCGCCTCAACCCCGCGTGCCTTCAACAGGGACACGAACCAGTGGGAAGACGGCGAGGCCCTGTTCCTCACCTGCAACGTCTGGCGTCAGGCAGCCGAGAATGTCGCGGAGTCCCTCACCAAGGGCATGCGCGTCATCGTCAACGGCCGCCTCAAGCAGCGCAGCTACCAGACGAAGGAGGGCGAGAACCGCACGGTGTTCGAGATCGAGGTCGACGAGGTCGGTCCCTCGCTGAAGTTCGCCTCCGCCCAGGTCAACCGCAACCCACGTGAAGGTGGCGGTTCCTACGGCGGCGGTGGTTTCGGCGGCGGCCAGCCCCAGGGCCAGCGCATGCAGCAGGGTCAGCCCCAGCAGCAGCCGTCTCAGTACCAGGGTGGTTTCGGTCAGCAGGGCCAGCAGGCTCCGCAGGCCCAGCCCCAGCAGGCACCCCAGCAGCCGCAGCAGATGCCGGCCAACGACCCGTGGGGTTCCGCCCCGCCGGCCGGTGGTTTCGGCGGTGCGGCCGATGACGAGCCTCCGTTCTGATCGAGCAGATCAACCCACTCAACAGAACTTTCCCGACAGGGATGAACAACGAAAGGCAGGGATCATGAAGCTGATCCTCACCGCTGCCGTTGAGAACCTCGGAGACGCAGGAGACGTCGTCGAGGTCAAGAACGGTTACGGACGCAACTACCTGCTTCCCCGCGGTCTGGCCATTGTGGCCACCCGTGGTGCTGAGAAGCAGATCGAGGGCATTCAGCGTGCCCAGGAGGCTCGCGCCATCCGCGACCTCGACCACGCCCGTGAGGTCCGCGAGCAGCTCGAGCAGCTGTCCGCAGTGACCGTGCAGGTTCGCACTTCTGACTCCGGTAAGCTCTTCGGTTCCGTGAAGACCGATGACATCGCCGACGCAGTGAAGAAGGCAGGCGGCCCGGCCCTGGACAAGCGCACCATTGAGCTGCCCAAGGGTCTCGTGAAGAAGACCGGTAACTACCAGGTCATCGTCAAGCTCCACGACGACGTGACCGGCAAGATCAACTTCGAGGTCGTCGCCGCGTAACTCGCGACATGACGACGGCCGGCGCCTCCCCGGGAGGACCTCCGGCCCAGCGACAACAGCTTTCGACGCCCCGCGGAACGTGAACCGCGGGGCGTCGTTTTTGTCTGTGTGGACCGGGGGTGGATGGTTGTGGACAAACTGGGGACTGTCACCTCCGCGTAACCCTCCGGTCGCGGGGTTGATGCCTTCCCGTCTCCTGCAGATGCGCCTCAGGGGCCTGTCACGCGTGGTGGGGAGGGCAGTTATGCACTGTTCCTCGGCAGTTGTCCACAGGGGTGAAAATGGGCACTGAACAGCGGGGATGGTGCCGTGTCCACCGGTGGGGGCGGTGGTTGTCCACAGTTTGTCCACAGGCGCGGTGGCGTCGAAAAGCGCGTTGACTGCCGTTAACCTTGAGTTATCCACAGAGCTTGTGGATAACTTCTCTCTGTGAGGCCCTTCAGCTTGTGGATGAAGCCCTGTCACGTGCCGGAGAAAGAGAGTTGTCCACAGGAACCTGTGCGGATTCGTGTCCGCCGGGGTGGTGACTAGACTGCGACTCATGACTTCAGGAATCAGTGACGCCAGCTTCGACGACGCCTACGTGCCGCCGTCAGAGCCGGACCTCCCGGAGGACCCGGGCGCGCTGGTCCCCGCCTTCCAGGCACCGGAGCGCCAGGGAGGCCGTCCGGAGCGGCGCCGTCAACGGGGTGACACGAGTGCCTCCTTCGGCGAGTACCGCCAGCCGCCCCACGACCGCGAGGCGGAGCAGGGTGTCCTCGGAGCGATGCTGCTGAGCCCGAACACCGTCGTGGAGATCATCGGCGAGCTCTCTCCGGAGGACTTCTACCACCCGGCACACCAGCTGATCTACTCGGCGATGATCGACCTGTTCGGCGAGAGCAAGGACATCGACCCGGTCATCGTCGCCGGCCGACTCGACCGTCACAACGACCTCGAGCGCGTCGGTGGTGCCCCCTACCTGCACACCCTCATCTCCTCGGTGCCGACCGCCGCGAACGCCCGCTATTACGCGGAGATCGTCGGGGAGAAGGCGATCCTGCGCAGGCTTGTCGACGCCGGAACGCGCGTCGTCCAACTCGGCTACGAGGGCAATGAGGGGGCCGAGGTTGAGAGCGTCCTTGACCTGGCGCAGCAGGAGGTCTTCGCCATTGCACAGAAGACCGAGACCGAGGACTACGCGGTCCTGGCCGACATCATCGAGCCGACCATGGAGGAGCTCGACCAGATCGCCAACCTGGGCGGCCTGGCGCAGGGCGTGCCCACCGGATTCGTCGACCTTGACAACCTCACGAATGGCCTGCACGGTGGGCAGATGATCATCGTCGCCGCCCGTCCCGGTGTGGGTAAGTCGACGATCGCGCTGGACTTCATGCGCTCGTGCTCGATCAAGCACAACAAGGCCTCCGTCATCTTCTCGCTGGAGATGAGCAAGTCGGAGATCGTCATGCGCCTGATGTCGGCGGAGACGTCGATCAAGCTGTCCGACATGCGCTCCGGCCGCATGACCGACGAATCCTGGACCACCCTGGCGAACCGGGTGGGCCAGATCTCCGAGGCTCCACTGTTCATCGACGACTCCCCGAACCTCACCATGATGGAGATCCGCTCCAAGGCCCGCCGACTCAAGCAGAAGCACGACCTGCAGCTCATCGTCATCGACTACCTGCAGCTGATGAGTTCCGGCAAGAAGGTCGAGTCCCGTCAGCAGGAGGTCTCGGAGTTCTCCCGTCAGCTCAAGCTGCTGGCCAAGGAGCTCGATGTTCCGCTGGTGGCGATCTCGCAGCTCAACCGTGGCCCGGAGGCCCGTACCGACAAGCGTCCGCAGCTCGCCGACCTCCGTGAGTCGGGCTCCCTCGAGCAGGACGCCGACATGGTCATGCTGCTCTACCGCCCCGACTCCCAGGACCGCGAGGACGTGCGTGCCGGTGAAGCCGACATCATCCTGGCCAAGCATCGTGGCGGCCCCATTGACACCGTCACCGTCGCGCACCAGCTGCACTTCTCCCGCTTCGTGGACATGGCGCGGGGATAGGCGGTAACTCTCACCGCGGGCGGCCCCCGGCGATTGTCCGGGCACCCGTTGGCGGTACGGCATGCCGCCCGCGGGTAGTCGGGGCGTCGACAGGCAGGGGTCAGTGACCTCTGGCGATGCGCACGACCGGCACGATCGAGGCCGCCGCGATGACCGCGCCACCGAGGAAGAGCGGCGGGTAACCGACCGGCGGTCCGAGGTACGACAGGGCGAGCGGGGCGAAGAAACCGATGTAGGTCAGGGAGTAGAAGACCGCGGAGGCTGCACCCAGTTCATTCGGCGGCGCGATGAGCTGGACCTCACGCAGGCCGGAGACCATCATGACGCCGTAAGCGGCGCCGAGGAGTACCGCCGCGGGAAAGACCAGCCAGGGCGAGCCTGTCATCGCGACGGCGGTGGACGCCAGCATGCCCAGGATGACGAAGCCGAGGCCGAAGACCGCGGGCGGCAGCAGGTCCGAGCCGAAGGTGGAGACCAGCGGCTGGATGAGCACGCCGGTGCCCATGGTCACCGCCACGACGAGGCCGGTGAAGGCCACCGGCCGGGTCAACGAATCATCCACCAGGGCAGGGAGGACAGCGAAGGACGTGGCCACTGCACCGAAACCCCACGGTGCCCAGGCGGCGACGGCGAAGAGGAAGCGGCGGGAGAGCACGCTGCGGGAGAAGAGGGCCCGCCGCGCCGCCCCCGGCCGGGGTGCGCCACCAGGGGTCCGCCACACCACCGGCAGGATGCACACCAGCAGGACGATGTGCACCAGGTAGGGAAGCAGGTTGGGGCGGGGGAGGAACTCGGCGATGAAGCCCGCCAGCAGGGGTCCGCCGCCGAAACCGAGGGAGAGCGAGACTGTGGCGCGTCGGGCACCCAGGTGGGCGGGTCCGGTGGACAGCTCCTGCAGCCAGGCGGCACCGGCGGCCATGATGAGGCCGATGGCGGTGCCGGCGACGAAGCGGCCCAGTGAGAGCAGGAGGAAGGATCCGCCCGCGCCGAAGGCGAGGATCGCGGACCCCACTCCGCCCAGGATGAGCGCCGGGCGGATCATCGCGCGGCGGCCCTTCACGTCCGACGCTGGTCCGCCGATCAGGAGTGACGGAACAAGGCCGAGCACGTAGATCGCCAGGAGGAAGGTCACCTGCGACTGGGAGAGCCCCGCGACCTGCCGGTAGGACGGCAGGAGCGGGGCGAAGATGTTGGCGCCGAAGGCGATGATGAACATACCCAGTCCGACGCGGACCCAGGTGCGGGAATCGGTGCTCATCCGACCTCCAGGGATGACGGTGCGTGTGTTGTTGCGGTGCGCACAGTCTATGCCCTGGAGCGGTCTGCGTTACATCTGCCGTACCAGGCGGTCGGCGGCAGGGCCAGGGGCCCGGGTAATCTCCGGGAATCTCCCTGACCCCAATCTCCCCCGAAAGGGGGTGGCCAGCGTCCGTGGCCGCGGTCCCGGCGCCGGTTATAAGTGAGGAAGGTTACTCCTCAAGGGGTTGATTTCCTGCGCCTTTGCTGGTCTTAGGGTGGCCTATTTAAGGGGCGAGTTACTAAGGCATGGCTTACCAATGGTGCTTGACCTGCGAAAACACCGTACTCTGAACGTCATCACATCAGGAACGACGCAGCATCAAGGAGGGACATCATGACAATTCGAGAGTTCAACCCCCGGACCGCCGCCTTCAACCCGGCAATTTGTGTCGACCGCACCGAGAGCGCCACCATCCTCGCGGTTCCGCGCAGGCTCGATGACTTCACCGGCGAGCGTAAGCCGAGCCTCCTCGACCGCCTCGCGTGGATGTTCTACTTCGGCTAGGCGTCCAGTACCTTGCCGCGCTGCTCGGGGAGTGTCAGCGTGGCCACCGCGGCCAACAGGAACGCCGTGGAGAACAGGCCGAACAGGGCGATCGAGTCGCCCCACAGCAGGATCGGGGGAACGATCAGCGGAGCAATGATGGACGCGATGCGTCCGAAACCAGCCGCTGCTCCCGTGCCCGCACCACGCACGTGCGAGGGGTAGAGCTCCGGGCCGATCGCGTACAGCGCGCCCCAGGCACCCAGGTTGAAGAATGACAGCAGGCAGCCGGCCACGATGATCGTCGTCTCCGTGGGTGCGACGCCGAAAAACAGTGCCGACGCCGCCGAGCCCACCAGGAACGTCGCCAGCGTGTGACGCCTGCCCCACGCCTCGATGAGCCAGGCAGCCACGGCGTAGCCCGGCAGCTGCGCCAGCGTGATGATGAGCGTGAACTGGAAGGACTTCACCAGCGTGAAGCCGTCCGCCACCAGCAGTGACGGGATCCAGATGAACGCACCGTAGTACGAGAGGTTCACGCAGAACCACACGATCCACAGCGCAGCGGTGCGCCGCCGCAGCCCCGGCGCCCAGATGGACGTGGCGTCCTCGAAGTCCTCGCGGGGGAGCTGGTCACGGCGCTGGTACTCGGCGGCGTCGATACGCTCCAGCGTCTGACTGTCCACGTCCGCCTCGAAGGAGGCGACGACCCGCTCCGCCTCCTCATGGCGGCCCTTGTCCTCCAGGAAGCGCACGGACTCCGGCAGGCGGCGGCGCACGTAGACCGCATAGAGGGTCGGGACCATGCCGAGGGCCAGGGCCCAGCGCCAGCCGTTGTCACCGATGGCGACCACGAAGTAGCCGAGGAGCGCGGCGGTGATCCAGCCGACGGCCCAGAAGGCCTCGAGAATGACGACCATGCGGCCGCGATACTTACGCGGCGAGAACTCCGAGACCAGTGTGGATGCGACGGGCAGTTCCGCACCCAGGCCCAGGCCCACCACGAAACGCAGGGCGATGAGTACCGCCAGACTGCCCGCGAGTGCCGAGGATCCGGTGGCCAGTCCGTAGACCAGCAGCGTGAGGGCGAAGACCTGGCGGCGGCCGATGCGGTCGGCCAGCAGGCCCCCGAACGTGGCGCCCAGCGCCATGCCGACGAACCCGACGGAACCGAGCCAGGATGTCTGGGTGGGGGACAGTCCCCAGTGGACGGTCAGGGCCGCCATGATGAAGGAGATGAGACCGACGTCCATCGCGTCGAGCGCCCAGCCGATGCCGGAGCCGAACAACAGCTTCCGGTGCTTGGCTGTGACCGGCAGCCTGTCGAGGCGCTGGTTCCTGGTCAGTTGTTGGTTCATGCGCCGATCTTAAACCCGCGCAGACGCAGAGAGTTGGTGACCACGAACACGGAGGAGAACGCCATGGCCACGCCGGCGAGCATCGGGTTGAGATAACCGAGCGCCGCGACCGGGATGAGCACCACGTTGTAGGCGAAGGCCCAGAACAGGTTGCCCTTGATGGTGGCGAGCGTGCGGCGTGACAGTCGGATGGCGTCGACGGCGGAGTGCAGGTCATTGTTCATCAGGGTGATGTCGGAGGCCTCGATGGCCACGTCCGTGCCGGCACCCATCGCCAGGCCCAGGTCGGACTGGGCCAGGGCCGCGGCGTCGTTGACACCGTCACCGACCATGGCGACGTTACGTCCCTCCTGCTGGAGCTTCTCGACGACCGCCACCTTGTCCTGCGGCAGGACCTCCGCGATGACGTTCTCCGGATCGATGCCCACCTCCGCGGCCACGGCCCGGGCGGCACCGGCGTTGTCACCGGTGAGCAGCATCGGTGTCATGCCGAGCTGGCGGAATGCGGCGACGGCCGCGGCGGAGGTCTCCTTGACGGTGTCGCGGACGGTGATCACACCGGCGGACCGGCCGTCGACGGAGACGACGACCGGGGTGCCCCCCTGGTCCTGGGCGGCGGTGAAGGCGGCCTGCAGCGCGCCGGGCAGCTCCCCGGTGGGGCGGCCGACGGTGATGGTGCGGCCTTCGACGGTGCCGGTCACACCCTGGCCGGCGAGGTTCCGGAAGTCGGTGACCTCCGGCAGACCCTCGCCAGAGTAACGGACGACGGCGGCGGCGATGGGGTGTTCGGACCCTGCCTCCACGGCGGCTCCCCAGCGGAGCACATCCTCGGCGGAGTGGTTTTCACCTGCGAGGACATCCGTGACGGACATGACACCGGTGGTGACGGTGCCGGTCTTGTCCATGACGATGGTGTCCACGCGGCGGGTCGACTCGAGGATCTCAGGGCCCTTGATGAGCAGGCCCAGCTGCGCACCTCGGCCCGTGCCGACCAGCAGCGCGGTCGGGGTGGCCAGCCCGAGGGCGCAGGGGCAGGCGATGATGAGGACGGCGACGGCGGCCGTGAACGCCGGGGCGAGCCCGGAACCGAGCGTCAGGTGGGTGACCAGCGTGATGAGCGAGACCACGATGACCACCGGCACGAAGACCTGGGAGATCCGGTCGACCAGACGCTGGACGGGGGCCTTCCGGGCCTGCGCGTCGGAGACCAGGCGGGCCATCTGTGCGAGCGTCGTGTCCTCGCCCACGCGCGTCACCTCGATCAGGAGACGGCCGGATGCGTTGATCGTCGCACCCGTGACGCGGGAGCCCACCTCCACCTCGACGGGCACTGATTCGCCGGTGAGCATCGACTCATCGACCGCCGAGGAGCCCTCGATGACGCGTCCGTCGGTGGCGATCTTTTCGCCGGGGCGCACGATGATGACGTCGCCGACCTGCAGGTCCCGGACGGGGACGCGGGCCTCGCGGCCGTCGCGGAGCACGGCGGCATCCTTGGCACCCATGTCGAGCAGCGCGCGCAGCGCCTCCGAGGACTGTCCCTTGGCGCGGACCTCGAACCAGCGTCCGAGCAGCAGGAATGTGATCACGACCGCGGTGGTTTCGAGGTAGATCTCGTCCATCGTCGTGTCTGAGGGGAAGAGGTGCATCTGCATCTTCATGCCCGGATGGCCGGCGTTGCCGAGGAACAGCGCCCACAGACTCCACAGGTACGCGGCGGAGGTGCCGAGCGTGATCAGGGTGTCCATCGTGAAGGAACGCTGCTTGAGATTCGCCCACGTCGCCCGGTGGAACGGTGCGCCGCCGAAGAAGAACACCGGTGTGGTCATTGTGAGCACGGCCCACTGCCAGTTGGTGAACTGCAGCGCGGGGATCATGCTCAGCAGGACGATCGGCACGGTGAGCACCGCCGACATGAGGAGGCGCTGCCGGAGATCCGCGGACTCGCGGCGACGTGCGGCCTCGTGGGGGCTCTCGCTCACCGACACCCCCTCGTCCTCTTCCGCCGGACCATCCGGGCCCGCGACGGTCTCGTCGGCGAGCTCGAAGGCTTCGTAGCCCGCGTCACGGACGACACCGATGAGTGCGTCCGGGTCGATCTTGGTCGGGTCATAGGAGATGGAGGCCGACTCGGTGGCGAAATTGACGGTGGCGTCCACGCCTTCAACCTTGTTGAGCTTGCGCTCCACACGGCCCGAACAGGAGGTGCACGTCATGCCGGTGACACCGAGGTCGAGTCGGACCAGGTCCGCTGCGGGTTGTGTCTGTGTCATACCCTCACCATATACCCCCATAGGGTATCTGGCAATGAAAAAATGCCCGGACCCTGGGTGGGGTCCGGGCAGCGCGGGGTACTGGTGAGCCGGTGGGCTACTCGACGACCCGGTAGCCGGCTTCCTCGATGGCGGCGGTGACCAGCTCGTCGGTGAAGCCCTCACCGGTGACGGTGACGGTGCGGGTCTCGTGTGAGGCCTGCACATCGGAGACGCCGGCCACCTCGCCGACCTCCTCCTGCACGGACATCTCGCAGTGACCGCAGGTCATACCCTCAACCTGGTAGTTCTTGACTGCCATGGTGATTCCTCTCCTCAATAGGTGATGAGACTGAGCCTATCCCCACGGGGATAGGCGGCCAAGACTAGTCCTGCTCCCGCAGCCGGTAACCGGCCACCTCCACCGCACGGGCGACGAGCTCATCGGAGATCTCCTCGCCGGTGACGGCCACGCGTCCGGTCTCCAGGTCCACCTCGACGCCCTGGGTGCCGGGGATCTCGTTGATCTCCTCCTCCACTGAGGCGCGGCAGGCGTCACAGGTCATGCCCTCGACGACGTAGTTCTTGATCATGGTGTCCTTTCCTCCGGGTGTTCCGTCCCAGTGGGAATAAGGTTCAGCCGGGTAGGGTTGAGCTAGGAAGACACCGCATAAAAGCGGTCACAACCAGAACCATACAAAACGACTAAACAGGAGAATCCCTTGGCAACCATTGACGTCACTGAGGCCACGTTCGAAGACACCGTCACCGGCGAAGGTATCGTCCTCGTCGACGCCTGGGCCGAATGGTGCGGCCCCTGCCGTGCCTTCGCCCCGACGTTCGAGGCAGCCTCCGAGAAGCACCCGGATGCCACCTTCGCGAAGCTGGACACCGAGGCCCACCAGGGTCTCGCCGCCGCTCTGCAGATCCAGTCCATCCCGACCCTGATGATCTTCCGCGACGGCATCATGGTCTACCGCGACGCCGGCGCCCTGCCCCCGGCCGCGCTGGAGGACCTCATCGGCCAGGTTAAGGGCCTCGACATGGAGGATGTCCGCCGTCAGGTCGCCGAGGCGAACGCCGCCCGCGACGCTGAGGGCCAGTAGACCTTCAGCCGACAGCCCGGTCCGCTCACGGAGCGCGGACCGGGCTTTTTCATGCCGACATGTTTGAGTCTTTCGCTCTAAACTCTGACGTAAAGACCGTCTTCGTCAGAAAGCGAGACCCACGACATGCCTAATCCCCTCTCGAAGGGCTGGAAGTACCTGATGGCGTCCTTCGATACGAAGATCGACGAGAACGCCGACCCTAAGGTACAGATCCAGCAGGCCACTGACGCCGCCAAGAAGCAGCACCAGCAGATCACGCAGCAGGCGGCGGCCGTCATCGGTAACCAGAAGCAGCTCGAGATGAAGCTGGACCGACTGCTCAAGTCGCAGCAGGAGCACCAGGACCAGACGCGCACCGCGCTGCAGGCCGCTGACCGCGCCGCCGCGGAGGGTGACAACGCGAAGGCCCAGGAGTACACCAACACCGCCGAGGTCTTCGCCTCCCAGCTGGTCGCCATCGAGCAGCAGCTCGAGGAATCGAAGCAGCTCCACGCGCAGGCCACGCAGAACGCCGAGCAGGCCACCCGCCAGCAGCTCGAGTCCGAGGCCCGCCTGCGGGAGCAGCTCGCACAGATCGACCAGCTGCGTGCCCAGGCGGATCAGGCCGCCATGCAGGAGACCGCCACGCAGGCGATGGACTCCATGCAGGAGCTGCGTCCGGACGGCAACGTGCCCACCCTCGATGCGGTGCGGGACAAGATCGAGCGTCGGTATGCGGAGGCACTCGGTGCGCAGGAGCTCACCCAGAACTCCGTGGGCGACCGCATCGCGGAGATCGCCAGCGCCGGCACCGACATGAAGGCCGCCGCCCGCCTCGCTGAGATCCGCGCCTCCATGACAGGCGACAAGGAACTCACCGAGGGGTCCGACAGCGCCGCTGAGAAGCCCGCACTCGTCGAGGCGGAGCCGGTCGAGACGGAAGACGACGCCGCCGGGACCGGGACGAACCCGGAGCCCGACGGCATCGACAAGCAGTAGTACTGGGACGCTATTCGCGGAGTTCGCGGCGGAAGTTGATCAGGACGCCGCGGATCCCCGAATGGAAGCCGTCCCGGAGGTTGACGCGCTGTGACTCGCTGAGCGTGTACTCGTGGAGAGTCTCGCACGCGAACTGCAGCAGCGGACGGTCGATCTCCGGGGGCAGGCCGCCACCGGAGAGCAGATGCGCCTGGTCGCGCTGCTCAGAGGTGGCGGCATTCTCATACCACCAGGTCGCGTACTGCTGGCCGACGTCGAAGGGCGTCTGGAATCCGGCCGAGGACCAGACCTCCTCCGGCAGCGGCACATACCGCGAGCGCAGCTTCCGGCGTGGGGCCATCATCGACGGCTTCGGGGGGCTCGGGCGGGGAGCCGGCTTGGGTGCCGTCTCCTCCTTCCCCGCATGTTCCGTGGGGGAGGGGGCGGCCGGAGTGGGCTCCTCCTGCGGAGACCGCTCGGGGAGAGGGACGTCGGCGTCATCTGTCTGCGATGCCTGTGCGGGCTGGCGCAGTGGCTCCGGCTGTGCCGCTGCCGCGGCAGCGGCCTGGACCGCGGCCTCCACAGGCGACGGGGCCTGCGACAACGGGCTTGCCGGGGCGAAGGTGCCCTCGGCAGGCTCGCAGTCCTCCACCGGGATGCTGGGGGAATGGGGGCCCGCCGGGGCGGACTCCGTGCCGGCGGGCGTGTCCGGCGGGAGTGTGCCGTGCGGGCTGGGGACCGCGGTCATGCCGAGGTCCTCGATGGGTTCGGCATCGGACAACGGACGTTCGCGGACCACCGGTGGCAGTGGACCCTCGAGCACCTGCAGCTGCATGGCCTCGGCGAAGTCCTCCCGGGGCTCGAGGATCGTCGTGGAGTCGCAGGCGTGGCGCAGGGCCGAGGACATGGAATCCCAGCCGAAACCGTAGAGGTGGACACGGATTCCGTGGTTGGTGGCCTCGTTGACGCCGGGGATCATGTCGGCGTCGCCGGAGACGAGGACGATGTCGGAGACCTGTTGGCGGCAGGCGGCAACGACGATGTCAGCGACCAGACGGGTGTCCACGGCCTTCTGGGTGCGGCGCTCGCCCCACTGGATGAGCTGGCCGGCACGCAGCTGCACACCGTCGCAGCTCCGGAGGGCCCGCTGGTAACGGTGCGGCCCGGATTCGGGAATGCCGTCGTACCAGAGCTGCCGGTGGATGGGCTGGTCAAGTTGGTTCTGGATCATCGACCCGAGGACGTTGACCACCTCGGGCAGATCAATTTCTAACTGCGAACGAGCACCTGTCTCCCAGGAATTGTAGAAACTTGCCAGGAGATAAGAGGTGTCGACGAAGACGAGTGTGCGTTCAAGCATGGCTCCTAATTTCTTTTTTGTCCGGTATCTAAAGTTGCGTTTCTTCCCCACCAGCATGCCTTAAGCGGGGGCGTCGCGTCGATGGTGGGCAGGGGGTTCACGGCAAATCCCCAGTTCGTGGGGCGCATGCTTGTCGGGCGCCAATCTCATCGATAGGTTAGTTGGTGGGTTAACTAACCGTTGAGGAGGGTCAATGGGCAATGCAACCGCCCCCCTGTTCCGTCAGATCGCCGAGCTCGTCGAGGATGCCATCATCGACGGCTCGCTCCCTCCGGGCGTGCGGGCCCCATCAACCAACGAGCTCGCCATCTTCCACGCCATCAACCCGGCTACCGCCCGCCGGGGCCTCGCGCTCCTCGCGGATCTGGGGGTGCTGGAGAAGAGGCGCGGCATCGGCATGTTCGTCACTTCCCGGGCGCGGGACATCATCCTCGCCCGCCGGCGCGAGAGCTTCGCCGCCCAGTACCTGGTCCCGCTTGTCGACGA